>Ga0256838_1000003_pt1 | contig 250035 bp, 236 predicted proteins | sample 4571419metaG_FD_185978 | JGI IMG/M metagenome (GOLD analysis project Ga0256838, IMG submission 185978) | Hydrothermal vent microbial communities from Guaymas Basin, Mexico - 4571-419 | ecosystem: Environmental > Aquatic > Marine > Hydrothermal vents | place: Mexico: Guaymas Basin | collected... | reverse complement strand
GTTGCCTGCGGGGCCTGCTTGGACATAAAAAAGTAGTCGTAGGCCATAAAGACCCCGAAGGCGATAGCTAAAAATAGGAGATACCTCCTCCAGTCGAAGTTCTCCATTTTTTACCTCCTTTTGGTGGGTTTAAGGTTTCCAAAATTTAAGCTCATTGTATGGCTTTTGGAAAGGTCTAAAAAATTCCTTTCAAAGTTTAGATAAAAATTTCCAACGGAAGGTTTTTTAATTTATTCGCAAACAATAGAGGTAATCACTTTTTTTGGAATTGTAGTTTCCGCGTGCCAAGGTTTGGGCGACAAAACTTCCGACGACGCCCGCTCCCACTATGCAGATTTTCATTAAAAAATATTTCTATGAATGAACAAATATCTCACCTGACTTCTTATATTGAGGCTTTAAAAAAAATATCCTCCGAAGCGGAAATTAGAGGAAATTTTCTAAACCTTTTGAGGAAAACCTTAATTAAGGAAGATAATTTCGAATGGAGAACTGTTGAACAAAGCGTCCATCAAAAGGGTCTATTTGTCGGAAGGATAGACCTTTCGGTGGGAAGGGTAGTTTTCGAATTCAAAAGGAGTTTAAAAGACAAAAAGAAACGCAGAGAGGGTATTCAACAACTTAAAACCTACCTAAGTTCGGACGAATTTAAAGATGCCCCTTTCGGTATTTTAACCGACGGTAAAACTTTTGAAGTTTACAAACTCGAAAACGGAGAGCTATATCCGGTCGATAATTTTTCCTTACCCGACTTTGAACATTTGCCCGACCTTTCGGAGGAAGAGGTTAAAGCCCTTAAAAAGTTCCTCTACAAGTTGGATGCCTACCTTTTGGGTAATTTGAAAGTTCCCTTAACATCCTCCACAATCGTTAGGTTCTTCGGTTACAACTCCCAGGTGTTTGCAAAAGTCTATTCCGCCTTAAGAGAGGCTTACGAACGGGTAAAGGACTTAAAAGAGGTTTCCTTAAAGTTCAATCAATGGAAACGCTATATGGAACTCGTTTACGGAAAAAACCTTCAGGACGAGCTTTTTTTCAGGCACACCTATCTTTCGGTTTTGATAAAGATTTTGTCAGGTAAGCTTTTGGAAGTTCCCTACGATTCGATTTGGGAGCTCCTTTCCGGTGAAGTTTTTGAGAGGTTCGGCATAAAGAACTACGTAGATAAAGACTTTTTCGGTTGGATTTTTGAAGAAGAAATTAAGAACGACTTGGATGAACTTTTTGAAGAAATAGACCGCCTTTTGGAGTTTAAGTTTGAAATGGGAAACCTCTCCGAGGAACTGGAGGAAGACCTACTTAAGGAGCTCTATCAAAATATCGTCACCCGCGGGGAGAGGGAGATTTTGGGAGAATACTACACCCCCGACTGGCTTGTTGAAAGAATCCTTGGAGAGGTTTTAAAGGACAAAGATATTCGAACGCTAAAGGTTTTAGACCCGGCCTGCGGTTCGGGTTCTTTTCTCTTTTTTGCTATTAAACGCAAGAGGGAGGAGAATGTTCCGTTAAGGGAAATTCTTTCGTCGGTAATCGGATTGGACATAAATCCCTTAGCGGTTTTAATTGCCAGAAGCAACTACCTTTTAGCGTTGGGAAAGGAGTTTTTGAAAAACCGCCACGAGGAAATCTTCTTGCCGGTTTATACGGCGGACGCTTTAAGGGTTTACGTATCCAAACACACCGACCTTTACGGAAGCAAAATTTCAGTTGAACTAAACGGATTTAAAGTCGAAATTCCGATTCCCCCGAAAAGTTCGGATAGAGAACAAGACCTTAAAATCACCGACCTGTACATAGAGCGTATCGTTGAGTGGGCTAAAGAACAGGTTCCCAAAAAGGAGGAGAGGTTTGTAGAGGACTTTTGGAGGTGGCTCGAAAGGAATTATCCCGAGGAGGAAAAAATAATTTCCCCCTACTTTGCAGGTTACAGTCGTAGCTTTGAACGCCAAATTCTCGAACTGGTAAGAAAAAAAGGCGACGATATTTGGACTTTTGTTTTGAAAAACATATACAAACCACTCTTTCTGAAGGAAAAGTTCGACCTGATTGTGGGAAACCCTCCGTGGCTCGTTTACAACAGCATGCACAGAGGCCTGCAAAAATTTTTTGAAGAATTTTTAAAAGCCTACCGTATTAAATACGGCGGACATCTTAAAACTCATCTGGAACTGGCCACCGCATTTTTGGTTTTGACCGCCGGTTTTTACCTAAAACCCGAAGGAGAGATAGCCTTCGTTATGCCCCACTCCCTTTTAAACGGAGACCAAAACAGTTGGTTTAGAAAGAGTTATCACTCCCTAATGGCCCAAGAAAGGAACTTTCCTACCCTTTCGTTGGACATTTTGAAAATTTTCGACCTAAAGGAGGTTTCTCCCCTATTTAATGTCCCTTCGGTGGTTATCTTCGCAAAAAAGAAAAACGAAGGGTTTAAAAAAGAAATTCCCGCAACGGTTTTTAAAGGAAAACTCCCCAAAAGGAACGCACGCTTCGGTGAGGCTCAAAAGTATTTGACCGAAATAGATAAAACGCTTTATTTTGTTGAAACTGGTAAGGTGAATTATTGGGTTTACGACCCTCAAAGGTTGGGCGTAAGTCCTTATAAAAATCACTTTAGGGAAGGTGCTACGATAGTTCCCCGCTCTTTTTGGTTTGTAGAAATAGAAAAGTCCCCTTATGGGTTCAGTGAAAAGTCTATTCCCATAAGGAGTAAAAAACTCGGCGACGAAAAGGTGGAGTTCGAACTGAGAGGAAATGTCCCAAAAAGGTTTTTCTTCAAAACTTTGCTTTCAAAGAGGTTATACCCGTTCGGCTTTACCGAATTTGACCTGGTTGTGCTTCCGCTGAAAATCACCTCAAAGGAGGAAGAGGAACTGAAAGAATTAAAAGAGGAAATAGATACCGTCTACCGTTGGTTGAGGGAATACAAAGCGACCGGTAAAGATTACGAAGACCTCTTTGCCAAAACGGTAAATTTAGCCTCTTCCATTACAGAGTTTGTTCAAAATCCCGAATACACCGAAAAGAGTAAGAAAGAACTTCTGGATTACCTGCTGAGGTTTAAAGAGCTTTTAACCGACGAAGCTACCTACTTTTGTAGCAATCCCGACTTACCTTCCTACTATTGGTGGGAAAGCGAAAATGCGGACTTTAGTAAACCTTACGAGGTTTTAAAGCACGTGAAGAGTGCAACGAAACCCGAAAAGTTTTACAAACTTTTGGATTACTACGATTTTAGGAATAAGGTATCCATAGGAGAATGTCCCAATTGCGGTGAAATTTTGGACAGAAAACCCGAAAAAGTTTTTAAGTGTCCCAATTGTGGGTTTGAGGTAAACCTCTCTTCCGCCGGAGACATTTTGAAAAAGTGGGTAAACCTAAGTAGGGAAGTTCCGAAACCTTTTAAGGATTGGCTCTTAGAGGCCCAAGAGCTGTGGGAAAAACATAGAGGTGAAAAAGCTGATAAAGACAACATTATCGATTGGCTCAACTATAGGAATAAACTTACAAACCAACCGGTTGAGGGTGGGTATTTGGTTCTGTATACAACCAGCGGTTCAAATTTAGCAGCCCTTTGGATTAAAAATAGTCCGAAATTTGTAATAGATACAAAAACTTTCTTTGGACTTTTTGAGACTTTGGAGGAAGCTATTTATGTTTCGACTCTGCTTAATTCGCCGTTAATTTCCCACAAAGTGAAAGAATATCAATCTAAAGGACTGTTTGGAGCAAGAGATTTTCACAAAGTAATTTTCAACTTACCCATTCCCCCCTACGACCCCGCCGACCCACTCCATCAAAAGTTGGTAATCTTCGGTAAAAAAGCCCGCAAAAAGGCTATGCATCCGGTTATAAGAAACTGGTTAAAGGGTGTTCATCCCAATCGAATTAGAACCCTCGGTAGGTGGGTAGTGGAAAACGAGCTAAAGGAGATTGACAAATTGGTGGCCCAACTGTTGGAGTTGGATGTAAATCTTTCTTTCCCTAAAAAGGACTTTAGATTTTTTAAAACCGAAAAAGAGGCCAAAAAGTGGATTAAAGAAAACAAAGAAAGGATTGATAACGAAAAGGTTTATCCCGCAAAGGTTTTGGCAGTTAAATATGAAATACCGTTTTCGAAGATTGCAGAATTTGAAGTAGGAGTAGAATTTGAATCTGTTTAAGAAATGTATTGTCTTTTTTCTTCCTTTCTTTTAACGAAGAACCAGCAGCCAGAATAAAAGCCCTACGATAATCCGATAGACCCCGAAGGGGATAAAAGAATGTTTTTTGATAAAGTCCAAAAACCATTTAACCACTATGTAGGCACTAATAAAGGCCGTTATAAAGCCCACCGCCAGCAGTTGCCAATTTTCGAGACTAAATTCGTTGTGGTGTTTATAAACGTCGTAGGCGGTGGCCACCAGCATAGTGGGAACGGCCAGTAGAAAAGAGAATTCCGCTGCCGTTTTTCTATCCAACCCCAAAAGTAGACCCCCGATTATAGTGGCCCCCGAACGGGAAGTTCCCGGTATCATCGCCAAAGATTGGAATAGTCCTATTGCAAAAGCTTTCCAATAGGGAATTTGGTCTTCGTCCTTTATAGGGGATGTTTTTCTATTTTTCAGCCAAAGTTCGACCAAAATGAAGACGACCCCGCCGAGAATTAACATTGTGGCCACCACAAAGGGGCTAAACAGATAACCCTTAATAACCTTGTAGAGGAGAAAACCTAAAACACCGGTAGGAATAAAGGCCACAATAATCCTTTTCCAGAGCTCTATATCGGAAAATAACCTTTTGTGGAAGAGGAAAACAATAGCCAATATGGAGCCAAGCTGAATAGCTACCTCAAAGGTTTTTTGAAAATCGGTCTGTTTAAGTCCCAAAAGGGTGGAAACTAAAATAAGGTGCCCGGTGGAGGAAACGGGCAAAAATTCGGTCAATCCCTCTACCAGTCCCAATATAAAGGCATCGAAAAAGGTCATTAATAGTTATTTAATCCACCCTTAGGACAACCTTTCCGAATTGTTTTCCCGCCTCTAGGTATTGGTGAGCTTTATCTGCTTCCTTTAGGGGAAAGACTTTATCCACCACCGGTTTTAGCAAACCTTTTTCAAAAAGTTGGGAAATCCTGAATAGGGTTGATTTTCGGCCCATATAGACACCGTTCATGTGTATTTCGTTGACGAAGTTATAACGAATATTAAAAACTCCTTTGTCGCCGGTGGTGGTTCCTAGAAAGGAAAGCCTTCCTCCTTTTTTAAGCAACCTAATGGATATGGGAAGGGTTTGTTCCCCCACATGGTCTATAACAATATCCACCCCTTGGGGGAAGAGTTTTTTAACTTCCTCTTCCACATTTTGGGTTCGGTGGTTAATAACTATGTCGGCACCCAATTGTTTTAACTTTTGGGCTTTCCAATCTTGGGAGGTTGTGGTTATTACGGTTGCCCCAAAAAGTTTGGCCAACTGCAACGCGGCCACCCCTACACCCGAAGCTCCACCCCAGATAAAAACGGTGTCGCCCGGTTGGATTTTGCCTTTATCAATTAACGCATTCCAAGCGGTTATGTAGGTTAGCGGGAAGGAGGCCGCCTCTTCAAAGGTTAAATTTTTAGGCTTTGGCACCACGTTGGTCTTGGGAACTTTTACATATTCGGCATAACCACCGTGAACCTGAAAACCTAAAATTTTGAATTCCCGACAATGGTTATCTTGACCCGAAAGGCAAGCCTCGCATACACCGCAGGATAAATTAGGATTTACCACCACCTCGTCGCCCGGTTTTACATGTTTGACCAAAGGCCCGACTTCCTCCACAACTCCCGCCACATCGCTACCTAATATGTGGGGCAAGGAAGGTTTAAAGGCCAAAGCCCCTTTTCTTATCCAAATATCCAAATGGTTTAATGCTACCGCCTTTACCCTAACTAAGATTTCATCGGCCTCTATTTTAGGTTTGGGGAAATCCTCCGTATATTGGAAAACTCCCTTATCTCCAAAGGAGGTTAACAAAACAGCCTTCATAGGGAATTTTTTATATCTTCCAAAACCTCGAAGGGTTTAATTATCAAATAGACCTTAAAAGGGTTTTTTGGACTTTCCATAAAATAACACTCGCATGGAACACCTTGCAAGAGCCGACAGGGAGGTTTTTGAAGCTGTCGTCAAAGAAATGGATAGACAGCATTACTCCCTAGAAATGATAGCTTCGGAAAACTTCACCACCTATGAGATAATGGAAGCCGCAGGCACACCTCTAACAAACAAATACGCCGAAGGTTATCCCGGAAAAAGGTATTACGGTGGTTGTGAATATGTGGATATAGTTGAAAGCTTGGCGATAGAAAGGGCTAAAAAACTTTTCGGAGCGGAGCACGCCAACGTTCAGCCTCACAGCGGTTCCAGTGCAAACTTGGCGGTATATTTTGCATTGGCAAAGTGTGGAGACACCATTTTGGGCATGGATTTATCCCAAGGTGGCCACCTTACCCACGGTGCTAAGGTTTCCATTTCGGGTAAATGGTTCAATGCCATTTCCTATGGGCTAAACGAGAAGGAAGAAATCGACTATGACCAGGTTTACAAGTTGGCTAAAGAGCACAAACCCAAAATAATAGTTGCGGGTGCTTCGGCCTATCCGAGGGTTATTGATTGGGCTAAGTTTAAAGAGATAGCCCAAGAGGTTGGAGCCTATTTAATGGTCGATATGGCCCACTACGCGGGATTGATAGCGGGCGGAGCCTACCCCAGCCCTGTGCCCTATGCCGACGTGGTAACCTCCACCACCCACAAAACCCTAAGGGGGCCCAGAAGCGGTTTTATTCTTTCTAAGGCTGAGTTGGCTAAAAAGATAGATAAGGCTGTATTTCCCGGTATCCAAGGCGGCCCGCTAATGCACATAATTGCGGCTAAAGCCGTAGCCTTCAAGGAAGCTATGACCGACGAGTTTAAACAGTATGCCCACCAAGTTGTAAATAACGCCCGCGCTTTGGCCGAGGAACTATTAAAGTTGGGTTATAAGTTGGTAACAGGCGGAACCGACAGCCATATGGTTTTGGTTGACCTCCGCCCGCAGCGGCTCACCGGTAAACAGGTTGAAGAAGCTCTGGAAAAAGCAGGCATAACCGTAAATAAAAACGCCGTTCCCAACGACCCCCTACCTCCGACCAAAACCAGCGGTATTAGATTGGGAACCTCCGCACTAACAACCCGCGGAATGAAGGAAGACGATATGCGCAAAATAGCCCGTTGGATAGATACCGTAATTAAAAATATCGACGATGAAAAGGTTATAGAGAAGGTAAGAAACGAAGTCCACGAAATGTGCGATAGATACCCTCTATACCCCGAATGGAGAGAAAAAGCCCACCAACTTCTTAAGGGTTTAAAGTAATAAATCCATCTTTTGGAGAGCCTTTTCGAATATTTCTTTATCCCCTTTGTATTTCAATTTTTGTTTGGCTTTCTCTATAGGGAAAAATCTCGCATCTTTAACTTCCCAAGAGGGGACGGGTATACCGGCCACATACTTCATAAGGAAAAAATAAACAGTTTTGTAAACCTTAACCCCTCCCCAGGTAAAGAAATAGCTTATTTCCCCCAAATAGTCCACTATTTCGGCGTCGATATTGGTTTCCTCTTTAACCTCCCTTAGGGCGGCTTGCTCTTTGGTCTCTCCCTTTTCTATATGCCCTTTGGGGAAAGTCCATATATTGGAGGGATTTTTTATTAGCAAAACCTCCCTTTTTTCCTTTATAACCACCCCGCCGGCGGAAAATTCCCTCCTAACTGAGGGAGATTTTTTTATAGTTGTCTGTGTTAGGTTCCTTAATATTTCCGACGGAAGGTCTTTTTTGTCCTGCATTGTCAACAATGGATTAAATATAGCCCCAAAGAGGTAGGTTGGAATTAAAACAATTAGAGGTTGTATAAAAGAAAAGACTACTTAAGTCCCATCTCTTCTAAAACATTATCCAAGTTGGGTTTTATCTTGTCGTAGAGTTCCAAAAAGTGTTGGGAAATTACCTTGGTAGCCCCCAACACGGGCATAAAGTTGGTGTCTCCATTCCAGCGGGGAACTATATGGCAGTGAATATGTTGCTCTAAGCCTGCACCGGCAACCCTTCCCAAGTTCCAACCGACATTGAAACCGTGGGGGCTTATAGTCATTTTTAGGGCTTTTATACAGGCCTGGATTAGTTTATTTATTTCCAAAAGCTCTTCCTCCGATAGGGAAGTAAAATCATCGGTGTGCCTAATGGGGCATACCATAAGATGCCCACCATTGTAGGGAAACAGGTTCATTATTACAAATGCTGTTTTACCTTTATGTAGAACCAAGTATTCTCTGTATTTTTCGGGAGGTTGTTTAATAGCTTCGCAAAGAAAACACTCGGAGGAAATTTTATCTACATTTTCTATGTAGGCACTTCTCCAAAAAGCCCAAAGGTGCTCCATTTGGGTTTATTTTAAGTTTTTAGACATTATAAGAACCTTCCTATTGTTCGTATAATAAAAATCCTCTATTTTGAAACCAAAGCGTTTGTAGAGGTTAATAGCTTTTAAATTTTGTTCAAAAACTTCTAGGGATACTTTTTTTAAACCTAACAAATCTGCCGAAATATCTAATATTATTTTCAATAAAACTTGTCCAATCCGTTTGGAAGGATTATAAAAGTTTTTAAAAAGTCCTAAATAGGCTTCCAGTTTTACCCAATTAATTCTGGAAAGGTTTACACAACCTAAAATAATTCCTTCTTTATTTTTTACTAACCAATAAGCCTTATTAGGAGATTTTTTTAAGTCCGATAAGAAATTTAAATGCTGTTGAAGTGTTATATTCCCTGAAAAAGACCATTTTATAACTTCAGGATGGTTTCTTAGCTTTAATAAACTTTTATATTCAGCCGTAGAAAGATGAAGGTAATTCCATAATTCGTATTCTTTCAAACAAAAAGAGCTTTTTATTAAAGGATTAAAAAGCATACTAATTTTTTATGTTAAAAACTTTTTTAGTATTCTACGGTTATCTATCAATCTACTTCGGTTGGAGTTATTACATAGTAGTTTTCCTATCTTTTGCGGTAGCCCTTTATTTTCTCCTAATAAAGAAAGAGGATTTATTTAAAACCTCCGAAGTATTTATTAAAACCATTACCACATTAGGGATTGTGGATTTAATACTTTCATCGGTGGTGGCATTTTATTTAACCTTGTCCTGGTTAAATAGTTGATGCTATACTAAAAAGGTTACCCTGCTTCTCCCTCCCCCAGAGGGAGAGGCCGAAAATAAACGTCCGGAGGGAAAAAATGGGAAAAAGACACTACGAGCGTGAAAGGTATTATGAAACTGTCTTTGTAGTTAAACCCACCCTAACCGAAGAAGAATACAAGCAAGTTGTTGAAGCCGTTAAAAACGAAATTACCCGTAAAGGCGGTCAAATCCTCTATGAGGAGGATTGGGGCCTAAGACAGTTTGCTTATCCCGTGGAGAAATTCAACCACGGAAGATATTACCTAATCCAATTTAAAGCTGTAAACGAAGGAGAACCCCCCTATGAAAATCTCAACGTTCCCAACGAGTTGGAATTCTTCTACCGCGTGAATGAAAATATTATTAGGTGGCTTACAAGCAAAATAAAAAAATCTGAAGTTAAAGGTCAGTCTAAAGAGCAGACCTAAAGGCTAATTTGAAAGGTTATGAATTACAACAAAGTCATCATCATCGGTCGCCTGGTAAGAGAGCCCGAAATATCCAATCTGCCTTCGGGCACCCAAGTGGCAAACTTTGTTATAGCCTACAACCGCAGTTTTAAAGACCAAAGCGGACAGTGGAAGGAAGAAAGCCACTTTTTCGACGTTAAAGTATTCGGAAGACTTATCCAACAAATTGTTCAACGCCTAAGAAGGGGCGATTTGGTTCTTGTTGAAGGCCGATTGCACCAGGACAAGTGGCTGGACAAAAATACGGGCGAACCAAGAAGCAAAATCCGCATAGTGGCCCTTGACATTAAACTGCTTTCTCCTACCCGAGGAGTTAAAAGTGAAACTCCTCCCACAATGGAGGATATAGAGCTACCTCCTTTGGAAGAAGATATCTTGCCCCCTGCCAAAGGAGGGGAAGAAAAAGGCGAATTAGATTTAGAAAAATTCCTTTTTGGGGAAGAAGAACCTAAAAAACCCCAAAAAGAGGATAAAGATAAAGACCCGGACGATTTAGATGATTTAATCCTTTAACCTGTTTAAAAACCTCTAAAGGAGGAGTGAAATGTTAAAAAAAGGTAAAAAGAAAGTTTGCGAATTTTGCCAAAACAAAAGGGAACCTGACTATAAAGACGTAGAAACCCTGAAAAAATATCTCTCTCCCAGAGGAAAAATAATCCCCTCCAGACAAACCGGTGTATGTGCCAAACACCAAAGAAGGTTGGCGGTGGCCATTAAAAAGGCCAGACAGTTGGCCCTACTACCCTACGTGGTTTATTAATTTCCACCTTCCCTTTTACGGAATTAAATAGGAGGTTGAACCGATGAAGGTAGTTCTAATAAAAGATGTTCCCGGATATGGAACCTACGGAGATGTTATAAACGTAAAAGATGGTTTTGCAAACAACTATTTAATACCCCGCGGTTTGGCCTTGCCCGCCACCGAAGGTAACATAAAACACGTTCAAGATGTTCTAAAACAAAAACAAAGAAAACTTGAAAGGGAAAAAGCCAAAGCCAAAGAGATAGCAGAAAAAATAAATAACTTGGTTATAGAAATAGCCCGCCCCGTGGGTGTTACCGGAAAACTTTACGGAGCAATTACCGTAAGCGAAATAGCGGAAAAAATAAAAGAGCTAACAGGTGTTGAAGTTGACAAAAGAAAAATAATGCTAAAAAGCCCCATTAAAAACGTAGGAAGATACAACATTAGAGTAAAACTTCACCCCGAAGTTACCGCAACCGTTACCGTCGATGTAAAACCTTCCGAAGTTAAATAATTTCTTTTTCCCTCTTTATTAGGTTCTTATTAAAAACTCAACCCTCAAAGGATATTGGTTTTTAATTCAAGTTTTTCCTCTTTTCCGGTAAGAAGAAAACTTACAAGGGGGGGGAGATAAAAACTAAATATTTTCCCTTAAAAGTTATATTTATCGAAAATCAAATCTAAAACCAAAGGTTGGATTTCTATTTTCCATTCCCTCATAGGGAGGTCGTTCCTACCTACAACGGTAACCATTCCGCTGTTTTCCAAGTAAAGGAGGACTTTAACAACATCAACAAAATCGCAAGGGAAAAGAGACGCAAATTCCTCCAACTCGTAATTGGGAAAGGGAACATTGGCGTTTTTATACCTTTCCAAAAGTTCGTTTTTTATCTCGAAAAGTAAATTTTCAAAATCGCAAGGCTTTTTTTCCTTTCTTCTTTTTTCCTCCTTTAAACGGGGAAAGCTGTTTCTCTTTAGGAAAGCGTCCATCACAACTTAAGTTATTCTAAAAGCCGCAAAAACTCTATAGATAAAATTGGACACTACACGATGGCTTTTAAAAAAAGGGTTCTCCTAAAGGCGTTTTTATCTATAACGCTCCTTTCAGGCGGCTTGGTAATATCTTCCTGTGCCCATAAGGAAACCGAAGCCTACAAAGCCAAGCAGGCCCAAATATATTACAAGGAAGGTTTAAAGTATTTCCAAAGAGGGGATTACGAAAAGGCGGCCGAAAAATTTAGAAAAGCCCAGCAATATATGGCCTACCTAACGCCCGAGCAAATTAAAACTTTAAACTACGACTTGGCAGTTGCCCTTTACAAGGCGGGAAAGTATGAGGATGCCATATTGGAGTTAGAGGATTTTATAAAGTTTTACCCTTCGGCTCCGCAAATTGAGCAGGCCTATGTAATGTTGATAAAAGCCTATCTAAAAATATCCCCCGACGCTTGGAGAGACCAAACCTATACCGAAAAAGCCCTTCGCTTGGGCAAGAAATTCCTCCAACTCTATCCCGACAGTCCCTACCGTCCCCAGGTGGAGGAGCTTGTTTTTGAAGCAAAAAGAAAATTGGCTAAACATCAATATTTGATAGCAAAATTTTATGAGGATTACGGCTATTATTACCCCGCGGCGGTAAGGTTTGAATACCTCCTTTTGACTTATCCCGACTTTATAAATTACCAAGATGTGTTATTCCATTACATCAAAAATCTCTATTTGGTTCCCAAATACGCCCGAAAGAAGGAAGAATATTTCAAAGACCTCTATGAGGAACTAAAAGAAAAAATCCAAAAAGGGGAAGTCGAAGATAAAAAGGCCGCCCAAAAAAGGTTGGAGTTTTACGAGCAACAAATTCAAAGGTGGGAGAAAATTGCTAAGGAAGCCGTTAAAAAAGGTGACGAAAACCTAAAAATTTATGCCCAAAAGTTCGGTAAAGACAAAAACTACCAACTACTTTTAAAAATTAAAAAAGGAGAGTGGAGCCAGTCATGGGTAGAGAAACTCTTTTAAAAAAAATAAACGACCTCTTGGATTCTAAAAAAGCCGAAGATATTTCGGTTTTGGACGTTAGGGGTTTAACCTCCTTGGCCGATTATTTCGTTATAGCTTCGGCTAATAGCGACGTGCACGCTCGGGCTTTGGCCGATTATGTGGAAGAGGAGGTTAAAAAAACTTTAAAGGAAGTCCCCCACCATGTAGAGGGTAAGGAACTGGGCCGTTGGGTTGTTTTAGATTACGGGGATACCATCGTCCACATAATGCTCCCCGATGTTAGGGATTATTACGGTATCGATTGGTTATGGAGTGATGCTAAAAAAATAGAGTTCAATAAGGAAAACCAAAAAGAGGAAAATAAAGAGAACTCCTAAGGGTTTTCTTTGTTTTCCTTTCCCTAAAAGGGGTTTATGTCAAACAATTTAACCGCATTGGTGGTTGTGATTTTGTCCAACATAGGTAAAGGAACATTTAATAACTCCGAAAGGAATTTCAAAGTAAAAAACACATAGGGAGGCATATTTTTCTTCCCTCTTTTGGGAACGGGTGCCAAATAGGGGCTGTCGGTTTCTACCAAAAGCCTATCGAGGGGTATTTTCTTTGCTAACTCCTGCAGTTGTTTGGCATTTTTATAGGTAACAATCCCCGAAAGGGAAATGTAAAATCCCAAATCCAAAGCTCCTTTCAGGAGTTTTTCCGTCCCCGTAAAGCAGTGGATAACCCCTTTTTCCACACCGGCTTCTTTGAGAATGGCCACCGTATCCTCATCGGCATCGCGAGAATGTATCACTACCGGCAGGTCCAACTCTTTGGCTATGAAGAGCTGCCGGAGAAAAATTTTCCTTTGGTTTTCTTTGGAAGAGAAATCCCTATAGTAGTCCAGCCCGCATTCTCCTATGGCTACCACTTTGTCGCTGTTTTGTTGGTATAGGTTTTTTAAGTTTTCCAAATCTTGGGGGCTAACTTTGTCCGCCTCGTAGGGGTGATAACCTATAGCACACCAGACGGTCTCGTATTGGTTGGCTATGCTTACAGCTTTGGGTATCTCTTCGTGGTCGCAACCTACGGTTATAACGGCGTCCAAAGGTATTTCAACCCCCGAAGGGCAATCTTTATTTATCAAACACCTTATGGTGGCTTCAAAATTTTGGGGGTCTAACATATCCAAATGGGCGTGGGTGTCTATCATTGGGAAATATTTTTAGGGTCAAAGGTTTTATAGGAAAGGGAAAATATTCGAAAGTTTTCCCAAAGATGTTTTAGGCAACCTCTTTAACCAGGGAAGGGTCGGTAATTTCTTCCACAAAGGGGTTTTTGTTCTTTACAGGTCTATTCCCTTCCAGGATTTGTATGTAATTTGTCCATCCTTTGCCGCCGAACATTCTATTGTCCTCGCGAAGGATGAAGGTGTTGGGTAAAACTTTAACTTCCAATTTGGGTTCCTTTACATTTTCCACCTCTTGGAGTTGACCCTCAACTTTGGCGGAAAAGATTTTGTCCCCTACGGAGTTCCATAACATTATCCTTCCTTTGTCGGTTAGTATTAATAGGTTTCCATCAAAGGGAACAACTCCTTGAGCATTTTCCGAAGGGTCGGCCGACAGGTCAACTATGGAGCCTTTGTCAAACTCTTCTTTTCTAACAATTTCAACCACTTCAATTAAACCGTCGCGGCGGCCTATTACGAGGTAGTTTTCGGAAAATTTAACGGCGGTAACGGGGGCCTCTTGGACATAGGTAGCTATAATTTCCCAGGTGTTTCGTTTAAATAACGAAAGTTTTCCGTCCCAGCTGGCTATAGCTACATAATTCCCGTCGGGGGAGATATCCAACCTCCATAGCCTCTCTTCGGAAGTTTCTATTAGTTTGTCAACTTCCCCACTTTCGATGTCCCACAGAACAGCTTTCCCGTCCCAGGAGGTGGAAATTAGATATTTCCCGTCGGGGGTGAATTTTAGGTCGGAAATTAAATCCTCGTGGTAGGTTAGGGTTTTTTCAACCTCCCAATTGTCGGTGGAAATTAGGTAAATTTTGTAATCTCCACATCCGGCGGCTATATATTTCCCGTCGGGGGAAAAGGCTACCGACATAACCCCTTCCTCGGGTAGGTCGATGTCTTTTACCATTTCCCAAGTTTCGGTATCCCAAACGTTTATATCCCTACCTTCTCCGGCGGCTATTAGATATTTCCCATCGGGGGAGAAATCTACACCCAACACATCGATAAAATAGCTTTCCAAAATTTTCACCGGTTGGAGGCTATCCAAATCCCAGACCGAGATTAGATTCATATTGTGGGAAATCGCTATCCAGTTGCGGGCGGGGTTTTTGGCTATACGGTAGGAGTGGGTTACCGGTATATCCAATGTGGCCACTTTTTCGGCGGTTCGAATATTTAAAATTTGCGGGCTTGTGCCGGAGGTTGCAACAACCACATAGTCTTTATAGGGGTATACATCGTTTATAACGGCGAATTCTTTATATTTTGTTAGGGGTTTGAATTCCAATTTCTCAACTTTTTTCTTACCCGAAAAGAGGACTATTTTTTCGTTAAGAACTCTTACCAACTTTTGGCCTTTAGCCAGCATATCCTGCTCGCCACCGTGCACTTCGGTGGGAGCAACGGGGTCGGCGGGGCCAAAGATTACTTTATTTCCCTCTATTTCCAATTTCTGCCTAATGGCTAAAGAGCCGACCTTTTTATAAAGGTATAAATTACCCTCTTGGTCTATATTTAAGGCCTCGGCGGGAGAACCTATATCTATGTCGGCTATCTCCTTTAGGGTTTGGAAGTTGTAGACCTTTAGGCGGTTTCCGTAGCCGTAAAAAAGATAGTCTTTCCAAAGCTCGTAGGCTCCCCACCCCGAACCTTTTTCGCCCAGCTGGGTTAGGAATTGAGGGTTTTCTCCTTCCCACAGCCAAATTCTTACCAGTCCGTCGCTGCCGCGGGCTACTATGTAGGGTTGACGGTCTTTAAAACCTTTATAGGTAGCCTCCGAAGGAAAGGTATACTCAACGCGGTATTCGGCAAATAGGGGAAACTTCTTAAGGATTGGAATTATTTCACTCTTTACGGGTAATATTTTTTCCAACTCCGACCGTTTGGATTTAAAAAATAGATACTTCCTTAGAAAGGAGTGGAATTTTTCCAACAGCTCTTGTAGGTTTTCTATTCCCAAATCCAGGGCTTTGAGTTCCAAAAAAATTAGAAATTTTTCCGGGTCATGGTGGTATTTTAAAAGGGCCCTCTGATATATCTCAAAGAAGTTTTTTTCCTCTTCGGTGAAAGTTATATCTAATAGCATTTTAACCCCCTTAGGTTGAATTATTATTGGTTGAGTCGCTTTATAAGGTAAAAATAGGAAAATTAGGCATCGATAGTTTCTAAATCTTTTAAAAGCTGTCCGGCGGTGCGGTAGCGTTGGAGAGGGTCGGGGTTAACCATTTTTGAAAAGATTTCTTTTATTTTCCCTTCCAACCCTTTAGGGGTTTGCACTATCCCACGGCGGTTTTTGGCCAACTCCTCGGCGGGGTTGGAAGCTTTAAAGGGGTGATGCCCTTCCAGCATATAGTAAAAAAGGCAGCCGAGGGAAAAAATATCGCTGCTTCGGTGGATTTCTCCGTGGAAAACTTCGGGGGCAATAAAGCCCACCGTTCCTTTTATATCCAATATTCCGCTGTAACCGCGGGTTTTTAAAAGGCCGAAATCCCCCAACTTCCAAACTCTACCGCCTGCAAGTTTGGAAAGAACATTTTCCGGTTTTATATCAAAGTGAATATAACCTTTGGTGTGTAAATAATCCAACCCTCGGGCGATTTGTTTTAATATTGAAACCGCTTCGGGGAGTTTCAATTTTCCTCCCCTTTTTGTAACAAAATTTTTTAAATCCCCACCGTCGGCATATTCGTAAAGTAGATAAATCCTTTTTTTGTCTCTGCTTAAAAAGTAGGAATAGAGTTTTACCAAGTTGAGATGGTTAAATAACAAAACCGATTGGGCCTCCTTCATCAACAAATCGGTATAAAGGGGGTCTTTGGATACTTTTAAAGCGTATATTTGCCCCGTATGGATATCTTGAACTTTATAAACCATTCCGAAGCGTCCTTCACCCAGTTTTTCCAATACCTTGTAATGGTTTAGAACAAGAATGGTTTACCCCTCCCGGCAAAAGTTTAAATTTTGGTTTAGGAATTTATGGGAATATTATCTCGGGCAGGCTTTACGTTTTGTTGATAATACTCGCATAGGTCGTCTAGCGGGCATTTTTCACAAAGGGGTTTCCGTGCAAGGCAGATATTTTTCCCGTGGTTTATTAATAGTAGGGACAAATCCAACCAATATTTGGGCGGTATTTTTTTGGCCAAATCTTTTTCTACCTTTTCGGGTTTGGTTTCCTTGGTTAGACCCAAACGGTTGGCAACGCGAATAAAGTGTCTGTCGGTAATAAGGGCGGGTTTTTTAAAAGCACCTCCTACCACCATATGGGCGGTTTTTCTTCCCACCCCCGGGAGTTTTACCAAAAGTTCCACATCGTCGGGAACTTTTCCATCAAATTCCTCAATAAGGATTTTACAGCATTCCAGTATTTTGTTAGTTTTTTGTCTATACCAACGAACGGAGCTAATTTTTTGAGCTAACCCATCGAAGGATAACTCTAAAATTTTTTGGGGCCCATCGACGGTTTTAAAAAGCTCTTTTGCCACTCGGTTTATTTTTTTATCGCTATCTTGGGCGGCCATTATAGCCATTACCAAAAGTTGGAATTCATTTTCATATTCCAATTCCAGCTTGGGGTCGGGGTAGAGTTTTTTTAACCTCCTAATTATCTCCTCCACCTTTTGAACAATATCCATCAAAGGATAAAGTTAGGGAAGTTAAACTTTTTAAAAGATGTTGGAGAAACTATCTTCTCGGGTGCAAAATTTGAAACCTTCCCCCACCTTGGCTATTAGTGCCAAAGCTAAACAGCTTAGAGCCCAGGGTATAGACGTTATAGGTTTCGGTGCGGGAGAGCCCGATTTCGATACCCCTCTTTTTATAAAGGAGGCGGCAATAAAGGCTTTAATGGAAGGGCAAACCAAATATGCCCCCGCCGCGGGAATCCCCGCCCTTCGCGAGGCTCTGGCGGAAAAATTCAGTAAGGAAAACGGAATTAACTACAAACCTTCGGAAATAGTAGTATCTGCGGGTGCTAAAAATCTACTCTTTCTAATCTTCCTAATGCTCCTTAACGAGGGCGATGAGGTTTTAGTTCCAACCCCCTATTGGGTAAGTTATACCGAACAGATAAAACTTTTCGGGGGAAAACCTGTAGAAGTCCCTACCGAGGAGGAGAAAGGATTTTCCCTAACCTTGGAGGATATAAAACCCTTTGTAACCGACCGAACTAAGGTATTGATTTTAAATTCTCCCAACAACCCAACGGGGGCGGTAATAGAGGAAAAAGAACTTAGGAGGATAGCCGAATTTTGCCTCGATAAGGGAATTTTTATAATTTCCGACGAATGTTATGAAGCCTTTACCTACGACGGTTTTAAGCATGTTTCCACCGCATCTTTGGACGAGGAAATTAAAAATATTACCTTTACTGTAAATGCCTTTTCTAAAACCTACTCCATGACCGGCTGGCGGGTGGGTTATGTAGGTTGCCCCAACGAGGAGTTTGCAAAAGTGTTGACCAACCTAAATAGTCAATCTATATCCAACGTTACAACCTTTGCCCAATACGGGGCTCTGGAGGCATTGAAAAACCCCGAAGCTCGCAAGTTTGTAGAGAAAATGAGAACCACCTTCGAAAGGAGAAGGGATTTAATCCTTTCCAAGTTGATGGAAATTCCCGATGTAAAGGTTAACACCCCCAAAGGGGCTTTTTATGTATTTCCAAATTTCCGCAACTGGGTGGCAAAATTTAACGACGATATAGAATTTGCCGCTTACCTGTTGGACGAGGCTAAGGTTGCCGTTGTGCCCGGAAGTGCTTTCGGCTACGAAGGTTTCTTAAGGATTTCCTACTGCAACAGCGACGAAGAAATAATCGAAGGTATGGAAAGGATTAAAAAAGCCCTTGAAAGGTTGTCTTAAAAATTTCCCCTTTTTGGTTTTATTTATTGTCCTCCAAGAAGAACCTTTGGGCGTTGTCCAAATCCACTATAAGGAAAATAGGAACATCTTCAAAACATTTGGAGTAAGCCAATATAGGTTTATCAATCATAGCCTCATTTTCTATCGCCTGCTCCAGTTCTTCGGGTGTAGAACCGCTGATGGGATAGGATACCCTTAGGTCGTAAACATAAAAACCTACTTTGTCGGTTCCTAACCTTTCTTTTAGAAGGCGATAGAGCATTTTAACATGGGTGTAATATTCCAGTATGTCGGTCGGTTCCTTAATGTGCATAAGTATTTCGTTGGAAAATTTGATAAAGTCTTTAATGTTTTTCTCTTCGATTAGCCGGTCGGCTTTTTCGCAGGCTTTTAAGATGATTAGAACATTTTTGTCGTTGCTAAAGGCTACCAGAGCCCCTTGTTCTGCCATAGTAGAACCTCCTTACTTATTGGGAAATAGGGGGTCAACTTTCAATATATAAGGAAATATATCTGACAGCATTTAACAACCATTAAGGGTTAAAATAGAAAATTCCCTTTTCCTTTTTAGGTAAGGCTTTTTTTAATAATTCCTTCTTATGGAAATAGCACTCTTTTTTATGTCCTTTATAGGGATTTTGTTGGCGGCGGAACTTTTTACCAATGCGGTGGAAGATGTAGGCGATAGGTTGGGTTTATCCCACGGTGTGGTCGGCAGCATATTGGCGGCGGTAGGCACGGCTTTGCCCGAAACTTTGGTGCCCATCGTAGCCCTGCTGACAGGTTCGGGCGAAGCAAAAGAGCATATAGCCAACGGGGCTATATTGGGTGCCCCCTTTATGTTGGCTACTTTGGGTTTTTTCATCATCGGGTTGGCGGCCTTAATTAGAAGGCAAAAGGAAATTAAAACAAACTTCTTCCTAATAGAGAGGGATTTATATTTCTTCCTAGTCTTCTACGGGTTGGTTTTGATTATTTCTCTGTTGCCCGTGGGCGAATGGGTTAGGCATACCGTAGGGCTTTTACTATTGGGCGGATACGGTTATTACATCTACCACGTAGTAAAAGAAGGAGGCGAGCAGGTAGAAGCCGAGGAAGGCCTGCATTTTTCCAAATATTTACGAATGCCCGAACACCTTGCCACTTCGGTTATACAGTTAATAAGCTCTCTGTTAGTTCTGCTTATTTCGGTGGAAGTTTTTGTTCATAGCTTACAGCTCTTATCTTCCAAGTTAGGGGTTTCTCCTATGGTCTTCTCCCTTCTGGTGGCTCCTGTGGCTACCGAGCTTCCCGAAAAATTCAACAGCTTTTTCTGGTCGCTTAGGGGTAAATTTGAATTGGCCTTCGGAAACATAACGGGGGCAATGGTTTTTCAGTCGACCATACCCGTTTCGGTCGGTTTAATGTTCACCGATTGGGAAATTGGAAGGATAGGTATCCTTTCGGGGTTTATAGCTTTGGTCGGAGCTACTTTGGTTCTTTATCAAATAAAACTAAGGAAGGAAATTTTAAGCTATCTCCTTCTATTGAACGGTCTTTTATATTTGGTTTACCTATTTTTGGTTTTCTAAACCTCCTTTATATCCCCATTATGGGACAATTTTTCCAATACCTTAGAGGTGAACTTTAGAGCATCCCTATCCCACTTGTTAATTTTGAAAGATACATATCCGTTTTTGGTTTTGTTAACCAAATCCACATTTATTAGGTATTCCTCCGGTTCGTCGGGAAAACGCACGGCTATCATGAAACCGTCTTTTAAAACTTCTTCGTCCACCTTGTAGGGTTTTTTAATAAAAACTTTCATCCCTTTAAGGGATACGTCTACCAGATTTCCCATTCCCAGCGGAGTATCAACCAAGATACCCAAGGGCTCAACATAGAACCTTCTAAACCTTCTCCTTTCCTCTATAGGGGCCAACTCTTTGTTCAACAGTTGAAGGCAGGTATAAAAGAAGTCGGAAGTTACCTTAGCGGGTTTTTCAAATTTGGCCGAAATAAAATTCTCGGCCACCTTTACGGGAGTAATAACAAATTTATAGACCTTATCGACGGAGGGAATTTTAGCCTCTACAAAAACGGGGGTGCCTTCGGTTAAAGGTTTTAACCACTTGTGGACTTTTATTTTTACCCCTCCGAGGGAAACGTTTTCCACTATACCTTCAAAATAGTCGGATTTAATAGGTATATTTAACCTTTCTACATTGAAACGAACAAATTTCCTCCGCTCGAGGAAGTATCCGAGAACTATTATCCTTAAAACGTTTTTTTCTTCATCGTAATGGTAGGGGGAAATTTCTATAAATTGGAGCTCCTGCTGCATTCGGGGAAGCCGAACTATATAGGTATCCCAGAGGTCGACATTTATTAACCCTTCCAAAACTTGGGCTTCAAGAAAGAAATCCTCGGCCTTGAGGACTTTAAATTTAAAGCTTTTCAGGGGGTTGTTATGTTTATAGGCTATGTAAACTTCTCCTTCTCTAAATTCCATACTTAAACCCTCAATGAGCTTTTCCTATCAATTCTTTAAATGTAGCTATTTGTTTCCTTTCCATGAATTTTTGTATTCCTTCAATAATTTGGAGGGGTGCGGTCGGCTCGTAAAAGTTGGCCGTCCCCACTTGAATGCATGAGGCCCCCGCAAAAATGTGTTCCAGGGCATCTTCGTAGGTGGTAATTCCGCCCACGCCTATTATGGGAACCTCTTGACCAACCTCTTCGAATACCTGGTAAACCATTCGAACGGCTATAGGCAATATTGCGGGCCCCGATAAACCTCCTGTTTTTATTGATAGTTCGGGTTTCATTTTTTCAACGTTTATTTTCATTGCCAATATTGTGTTGATTAAAGAGAGCCCGTCGGCCCCTGCTTCCACACATACGCGGGCAAATTTTTTTATGTCCCCTACATTGGGGGAGAGTTTTACTATTACCGGCTTGGATGTGGCTTTTTTAACCTTTTCTATTAAGGAAGCTAAAACCCTTTCATCGTGGCCGAAAATCATACCTCCCTTTTTTACGTTGGGGCAGGAAACGTTAAGTTCGTAGGCTACTATTTTTGAGCACCCATTTAGGGCTTTGATAACTTCAACATAACCCTCTTCGGTTTCATCAAATACATTGGCCACAAAGTGGGTATCTATTTTTTCCAATTGGGGGTAGATATCGGTTAAAAATTTTTCCACACCGGGGTTTTGTAGACCTATGGCGTTGAGCATTCCGCAGTAGGTTTCCACTATTCTCGGTGGTTCATTACCTTGGCGGGGTTTTAAAGAGAGACCTTTTAAAACTACCGCCCCCAGTTGGGAAATATCGTAAATTTGATTAGCCTCCAGACCGTAGCCGAAAGTTCCCGAGGCAACCCATACGGGGTTTTTAAATTTTATGCCCCACAGTTGGATGGATAAATCTACCGCCATTGGAGTTTATAAATGCTAAGTCCAAAAAAAGGGAATAGAAAGTTAAAAAACAGTTAGGTAAGTTTTTTATAGTTAAGAAAAACGCTAAAGACTTGAACTTTTATTTCATTTGATATTATAATATCTTTCTGTGAAAGCTAAAGAGGTATTGGAACTACTAAGAATTTCAAGACCGACTTTAGCCAGATTGGTTAAGCGGGGAGAAATTAAAGCTAAAAAATTACCAAACGGAAGGTTAGATTACGACCCAGAAAGCGTTTACCGATACCTTTTAGAAAAGCTCGGCAGAGAACCCGAAAGAAAAACAGTTATCTACGCAAGAGTTTCAACACCTAAACAAAAACAAGATTTAATAAACCAAATAGAAATCGCTAAGAACTTTTGCATTTCCAGAGGTTGGCGAATTGACGGCATTTACAAAGATGTAGCTCCCGCTTTAAACTTCGATGCTAGAAAAGATTTCCAGCAATTGGTGAATGAAATAACAAGCTATAGAATTAAGCGGGTTGTGATAACTTATAGGGATAGACTAACAAGAGCAGGTTTTAACTTTTTTGAAAACTTCTTTAAGAAGTTTGGGACGGAAATAGTTGTTATTAAGGATTTTGTAAAAGAAAAAACGGATTTGGAAGATATTATTGAAGAAATAATTACTTTGCTACATAGTTTTTCTATGAAGTTTTACTCTAACAGGCAAAAATTAAGAAAGGTTTTGAAAGATGCCATTAGTCAGTAGAGCTTTATCCATTAGAATAAGCGGAAAAGAGCGAAAACAAAAAGTTAGAAAACTCCTTTTAGACTTAGCACACTTTAAAAACCTTTTAATCCTGCTTGTTCGTAAATACAAGGAAACTTACGGAGAATACCCTTTAAACATTTCCCTTTTAAACGGCTCGGTAGCCAAAGAATACAAAGGCAAATATCAAGAGGAATTTAACGAGCTTGTTAAGAATATTAAAGCGAATTCGGAGTTGTCGGAATTTTTGGAAAATTTAAAAGCTCAAAAGGAAAAAGTTAAAAATGCTTCCTTAGTCCAAAGCATAATTAGAAGCGTTGTTAAGGACTTTAACAACTACTTTAAAACCCTAAAGAGCTACAAGAAAAATCCCGAAAGGTTTAAAGGTAAACCAAGACCGCCCAAACCCAAAAAGCTCCGCTATCTGATGGATTTCTCGGTTGAGGGTAATAGAAACATTTTCAAAGTTCAAGGAAACTCTCTTTTAGTCAAACTTAGAAACGGAAAATGGCTAAAGGTTAAATTACCCAAAGATTTTAGCTACGAGATAACCTCTTTTCGGCTAAAGCTTGTAGCAGATGACCTTTATGTTGATGTTATTTACAAATATCCGCTTGAAATCAAAGAACCAAAAGCAGAATTTAAGGCAGGAATAGACATAGGCTTGGACGAGCTTTTGGCGGTTGTTTCGGATAATCCAAACTTAAAAAGCTTTATAGTTTCGGGAAAAGAGCTTAAAGCCTTTAACCAATGGTATAACAAGGAAAGGGCTAAGCTACAAAGTCAAATAGACAACTTAAAAAACGAGCTTAAGAAGAAAGGAGAAGAGCTAAGTCAAGAACAAATTAAGGCTCTTCAAAAGGAAATAAGAGAGCTTGAACTAAAGCTTAAGGTTTTATCCGCTCACAGGAAAAGGAAGTTAGATAACGATCTGCACAAAATAGCGAGAAAGCTTGTAGATTTGCTATACGAAACGGGACATAAAACCATTTACATCGGCAAAAACGCTTTAGAAAGCAAGAACGGGATTAATTTAGGCAAAAAGCTAAACCAAGAGTTTGTATCTTTGCCATTTAGAAAGCTCCTAGACCTAATTAAATACAAAGCCAAAGAGCTGGGTATGGAAGTTGTAGAAATAGATGAGGCTTACACTTCCAAGACTTCACCTTTTGCGGATATTTTTAAGGTTAGGAAGACCAAAAACGCTAAGCTTTGCTTAGGAAAGAGGAAAAGAAACTTTTTTAGAGACTTTATAAGCGGAAAGTTATTTCACGCTGACCTTGTTGGAGCTTTAAATATTTTGAGAGTAGGAGCTAAGCTCCTAAGACTTGGGTTTTATGAAAACTTAAAAGTTTTGTTTGTGAAATTAGCTAATCCAAGAAGATTTAAGCTAATGGAGTTTTTCTACAAGGTATCCTCCGAGCCTCTAAAAATAGAGGTAGGAGGTAGTAGGCGGGCTTTAAAGCCTGCAGGGGTGGACGGAGAAAGGGTTTTTGCTATCAGCCGAAATCTTTTTTCAGCTTTTTACCCTTTCTTCGTTCCTCCCAATATTTCTCCAAGATGGGTTTGGTTTCGGATATAAATTCCAACACAAAAGGCAAATCTTTTAAATAAATTTGGGTGGCACTGTCGCTTTTTGCCTCCGGCGGGTTGGGGTGAACTTCCATGAATATCCCGTCGACGCCCACCGCCAAGGCCGCCCTCAGAAGGGGAAAAATAAATTCCCTCATTCCGCCGGAGCTGGAGCCCTGACCGCCGGGCATTTGAACCGAATGGGTTGCGTCGTAAATAACTTTTGCAAATTGTCCCATTATGGGTAAGCTTCTAAAATCCACCACCAGGTTGTTATAGCCAAAGGTTGTTCCCCTTTCGGTTAGGTATATCTCTTTAGCACCTCCGTAGGTTAATTTTTCCACTATGTATTTTGTGTCCCACGGGGCAAGGAATTGTCCTTTTTTTACATTTACGGCCTTGGCATATTTGGCACTTTCCAATAGTAGGTCGGTCTGACGACATAAAAAGGCGGGAATTTGAACTATATCGACCACCTCGGCAACCGGTTTAACCTGCCAAGTTTCGTGGACATCGGTGGTCGTTTTTAGTCCATATTTTTCCTTTATCCGTTTTAGTATTTCTAAACCCTTTTGAAGACCCACACCCCTAAAGGAATAAACCGACGTGCGATTTGCTTTATCAAAAGACCCTTTGAAGACAAATTCAAATTGGGGATACTCCTTCGAAAGTTCCTTTATTTTTTCGGCTACCTGCAATGGGATTTCTTCGTTTTCCAAAGCACAGGGGCCGGCTATTATTAGAAACCTTTTGTTGGACATTTATATAGGAGGATATCCTAAAGGTGGATTTTTTACTTGGTGGCTGGGCGGGGAATCGAACCCCGGACCTGGGACTTATGAGATCCCCGCTCTAGCCAACTGAGCTACCCAGCCTTTGCAAAATTTTTAATATACCAAATTTTTCCTTCAGAGTCAACTCTTTAAAGAAGAAGAAAGGCGGAAATTTAGGAGAGCAGCGTATTTACTTCGGGGAACATTTTTTTTAACTGTTTTCTTAGCTCTTTCACGTTTATACGCTTTCTGGCTCCTCGGGTTTTCACAGCGAAAATTCGGTCGCGGGTTTGTATTCCCGCCTGATTTAGCCACAATCTAACAGCCTCGCGCGATACACCAAATATTTTGGCAATAAGTTCCATAGAATAACGCTTTTGATTGTAGAGATAATCTAAGACGGCCCTTCCGGGGAATCTAGATTTCCTTGCCATTGCCTACCACCTCCTCCTCCTTGTTTTTTTTAGATAACCTTTAAATCTAAAAAATTTGCCATTTTAAAACCATGCTTGTTGGCATATAATCACCATTGTAAACTTTAGTGCCTCAACTTTGCTATTTTGTATACATTTATAACCCATTTTAAGACTGAAAATCAATATTAAAAATTACGAATGAGGGAATAAACTAAGTGCTAATTATATTGAAGGGTCTTTAACCTTAAAAAACCGACAAAAGAGAATATAAATTCAAACCCTATGAGCGTAGAGTTGGTTAAAAGCTACTTCCAGAAAATGGATTTAAGGAATTCGGTTCCCTGCGGTGGAGATGTAAAAATTCCCGCCGTGGTTGGATTTATCTTTCCCGAACAGCTTAAGGAGCAGTTGGAAAAAGGAGAAAAACCCCTAATAGTGGATGTAAGGGAAGAGTGCGAAGCCCAAAAAATGCCCTTCAAGGCCGAAGGGGTGGAAGTTAAAGTTATCCCCCTAAGGGAGCTAATGGACCGTTTAAACGAAATCCCCAAAGATAAGCCCGTAGTTTTGGTGTGCAACTTTGCTATTAGGGCTTCTATGGCAAAAATGGCCTTGGATTTGGTAGGCTACAACAACGCCAAAGTTTTAAAAGGCGGCGTTGAACAGTGGAACCAGCTTAATAAATAAGCTTTCCTAACTTTGCAATTTTTTTAATTTTCCCTTTTGTCGGTTATCGAATTTTAACCTTAGCGTGGGAAAGAATAAAGTCAGCTACGTATGTCAAAATTGTGGATACACCACCGGGAGGTGGTTGGGTAAATGTCCCGAATGCGGAGGATGGAATACCTTCACCGAAGAGGTGGACATTTATACCCCCACCGTTAAAAGGAAGGGAGCTTTAAATTTCTTAACCTCTTCGGGAAAACCCATTCCTATATCCCAAGCTAAGGAAATCGAATATATAAGGTTCTCCAGCGGGATAAAGGTTTTAGACAATGCCCTCGGCGGGGGATTGGTTAAAGGTCAGGTAGCCCTCATAGCGGGTCAGCCGGGGATAGGAAAATCCACCCTTCTTTTGCAATTGGCCTACAAACTTTCCCACCAAGGGAAAAAAGTTCTTTACGTGAGCGGTGAGGAATCGGTTGACCAAATATATTTAAGGGCTAAGCGTTTGGGAGCCCTCAATGATAACCTTTTGGTCTATTCAGAAACGGTCTTGGAAAAAATAGAAGAGACGGTAGAAGATATTTCCCCCGATGTGCTTATATTGGACTCCGTTCAAACCGTTTTCTCAACCGAGTTGGAAAGTTCGGCCGGTAGCGTTTCCCAAGTTAGGGAAGTTTCCTATAGACTAACCGAACTTTCTAAGAGAAAGGAAATTACCACCTTTATAGTCGGCCACGTTACCAAAGAGGGGCAGATAGCGGGGCCCAAGGTTTTGGAGCATATTGTGGATACAGTCCTCCAATTTGAGGGAGAAAGGGGAAGTTTTTACCGAATTTTAAAGGTTTTAAAAAACCGTTTCGGCCCTTCGGGGGAAATGGCCGTTTTTAAAATGACCACCTTCGGGTTGGAGGAAGTGCCCGAACCTTCGGCCTTCTTTATTTCCGAAAGAAATGCCGACCGTGCGGGAACGGTAATTTTTCCCCACACCGAAGGAAATAAGCCGGTCTTGTTGGAAGTGCAGGCTTTGGTCTTGCCTTCGGTTTACACCAACCCCCAACGCCGCAGTGAAGGTTTTGACCCCAACCGTTTGGCTATATTGCTCGCCATTCTGGAAAAGGAAGCGGGCATTTTTCTCAGAGATAAAGATGTTTTTGTCAATATTGTGGGCGGTATAGAGGTGGATGAACCGGGAATAGATGCGGCCGTGGCGGTGGCAATAGTTTCTTCCTTTAAAGATATTCCCCTTCCTCCCAATGTGGCAGTTTTTGGAGAAATGGGACTTACCGGCGAAATTAGAAACGTTTACTTTGCCGAAGCCCGTATTAAGGAGGCCAAACGGTTCGGTTTCAAAAGAATATTGGCCCCCAAAAGTGTGGCTCTGGAGTTAAGAGAACCTGGAGTTGAAGGTTATAGACATATAACCGAACTTTTGGAGGCTTTGGATTTAACTTAACCCCCTTTTTAGGAAGAAAGAAAAAAAGAACCTAAAAGGGTTAATCAAAAAGTTGGACCACCTCGTCGGGGATAAAATCTCTATTGGACTTATCGAGGTGAATATGTATTGCCCCCGGAAGTCTTCTTATTTCCCCTACCACTTTGTGGACATCTCTAACGGGAATGGTTGCGACCACATTTAGGCGGTCATCATAAAAAATCTGTCTTACCAAATCGCGGAATTTCTTGGAAAAAAGTTCCATTTTTCCTATTTCGTCGATAACGATAACCTTTTTGCGGTCTTTACGGGCTTCTTTAATAGCCTTTTCCAAAATAGGAATTGCTATATCTTCGAAATACTGAACGTTTACACCGTAGGAGCCCACCAATTTTTTTGATGTGAAAATTTTGGAGGCAAAAATTCTCTTTTTCCCGTCGGTGGTCACAATTCTAAAACCTGTCCTTTTTTTGGTTTTGGGGTCTCTAACTTCTTCTGTCCAAAAACCCACCGCACGGTCTCCCAGTTTTTCAACTATCCTTTTTATGGCGGTTGTTTTCCCGCTTCCCGGTTCGCCGGTTATTAATACTTTGGTTCCCATAATTGGTTCAAATTAGAAAAAGAAACCTTAAGGTGCAGTCTCTATTTCCTTTTGTAAAAGGAGGGCTATCCTTTCTACAACACTTCCCCCGTGGGGATTTAACATTCTTCTTAAGGTTTCCAACGGATGGGTTAAGTTGTCTTTGGTCTCCACAAGGCGGTAGGTTTCGGCTATTAACGCTTCGGGCGTAAATTTGTCCTGTATAAGTTCGGGGAAAATTTCCCTTCCCAAAAGAATGTTTGCCAAATGGAGGTATTTGACTTTCGCCAACCGTTTACCTATCCAGTAGGTAAGAGGATTTACCCTATAAAAAATCAGATGGGGCACACCCAGCAAGGCGGTTTCAAAGGCGGTAGTTCCCGATTTTATCCACCCGAAATGGGCACCCAGTATTATTGAATAACCCATTTCAGGGTATCTATCCAAATAAACCACCTTAGCTTCTTTTAAAAACGGTCTCAATTCCCTCCTAAGGTGTTTGAAACCTAAAACAACCGGTTGAAATTCTAATTCCCTTTTTACTGTCGGTATAGCCTCTAAAAGAACCTCGCGGTGTTTTTTTACTTCGTTTTCCCGACTTCCCGGAAAAATAACAAAATAGTCCTGGGGGAGGCGGAACTTTTTTCTTGCTTCTTCAGGTGGAAGGGGAGGTTTAACCAAATCCACCAAGGGGTTACCCTCGTAATAAAACCTTATGTTGGTAAATTCTTTGAAATATTTCCTCTCAATGGGGATTATGGAAATAAGAACGTCGCAATATTTGGCAAGGGTGTATTTTCTCCTTTCTTTCCAAGCCCAGATTTGAGGCAGTATGAAGTAGATAACTTTTTTAACCCCTAACTTTTTAGCCTTTTTAATCAAACCGAGGTTAAAGCCGGGGGCATCGAGGGCAACCAAAACGTCTATTTCTTTTTCTTTAAGAAACTTTTCAACCCGTCGGCGGGCGGCTATTATTTTGGGTAGCTTGGGAATAATTTCTACTAAACCGGTGGCCGATATATTTTCTACCCTTTCTACGGGCTCTATAAGGTCTTCCAAAAGGTGGTTGGTTATTCCGTAAAGTTTAAAATTCTCAAGGTTCATTTTTTTTAAAACCGCACGGAGGATTTTAGCGGCCGAATAGTCCCCGAGGGAGAAAAAGACCTTTTTAAACATATTAAAAATCGATATTAGTTTTGGGCGGGAAGAAAAATAAAAACGCTTAAAGGTAAAACTTTAAATAAAACCGTTTTCCTTTAACCACCCAATGTAATCCCTTACACCTTCTTCCAAACTCCAACGGGGGTTGTAGCCCAATATTTGGCGGCTTTTGGTAAGGTCGGCTTCGGTGTAATTTTGGTAGAAATCGTAGGGATTGTCAAAATATTCGATTTCAAGATTTGTTCCCAATTCTTTATTTAGTATGGCAACCAACTCGTTGAAGCTGCGGGCTTTTCCGCTACCTACGTTAAATATTCCCCTTACAGGTTTTTCCATTGCTAAAAGGTTAGCCTGTAGAACATCCTTAACGTAGACAAAATCCCGTTTTTGCTCGCCCCACTTAAATAGCCGTGGACGCTGGCCGCGCGCCATTTTAACCGCCAGTTGGTAAACCATGCTGGCAAATTTCCCCTTGTGGGCTTCCCTAGGGCCGTAAACGTTAAAGTATCTGAGCCCTACTATTTGGGCTTCGGGATACAAGCGAAGGTATTTTTTTGTTATATTGTCCATGGCCAGTTTGGAATAGCCATAAACATTTTCGGGACGAAGACAACCTTCCTCCTTCATGGGGGCGGGGCAATTTCCGTAAACCGCCGCCGACGACGCATAGATAACTTTGGAGCCCCAACGGTTTATAGCGGTATCCAAGAGGTATTTAAAGGCGTTGGTATTCACTTTTACCATCAGATTTTGGTCGCTTACGGTGGTGTCGGTTATTGCCGCTTGGTGGAATACTACGTCGAATTTGTAGTTTTTTCCAAGGTAATCCCAAAAATCTCTGTCGGTAATATCGCCGCTTAAAAATTCCCCCTTAAAAGGGATTAAATTTTTGAAATACCCGCTGGTGAAGTTGTCTATAACAACTATTTCCGCGTCGGGGTATCTTTTTTGCAGTTCCAAGGCTAGGTTAGAACCAATAAAGCCCGCTCCGCCTGTTATTAGAATTTGCATAAGCGAGGAATTTTAAAACTCTTTTTATATTAAGTTATGCTTGCCTCATCTCTTTCGGCCGCCCGCTTGGTTTTAGCCCAGCTGGTTTTTCTCTTAATTTGGAAGGAAAAATTTTCTACGGCATCTTTTTTTATAGTTTTGGCCGCCCTAAGCGATTTCCTCGACGGGTGGGTTGCCCGCCGTTTTAACCAGAAAACCACGGTAGGTTCCCATTTAGACCACATTGCGGATAAGGTTTTTGTTTTGCTAACCTTGTTAGGTTTTAACTTAGCCCAAAGGGTGGATTTGTTGCCTATAGTCCTTTTGGCGGTTAGAGAAATTTTTATAACCTTTGCCAGGTTTTACGGAATTGCCGCCCCTACCAATGTTTTTGGAAAAATTAAAACTACCTTGGAGTTTATAGCTTTGTTGGCCCTGTGTTGGGAACCTTCTTTAGGTCAATTCCTCCTTTGGGTGGCGGTGTTATCGGCTTACCTTTCGGGTTTTGTTTATATTTATGCCCCTCGGCAAACGGTTAAATAATAACAATGACCTCCAAAGTGGCAATTATCAGCGGCGTTAGAAGAATAGGCTTCTATATTGCCCAACACTTACTTTCTTCGGGTTTCCATCTGGCGGTTCTATATAGAAGTTCATCCCAAACGGTGGAAGAACTAAAAAAATACGCCTCACGGTTCAACAAAAAGGTTTTACCTTTTAAGGTTGACCTTTCCAATCCCCAAACCTATAGGGATATTCCTTCCAAAGTTTTCGAAACCTTCAATAGAATTGACGCTCTGCTTAATATTGCCTCCCCCTTTGAGAGGAAATCTGTTTTGGAAACCACCGAAGGAGATTTGGAATTTTATTTCCGTGCGGTGGTAGAAAGTAGCTTTATCCTTTCTCGGGAAAGTTTTAAGTATATGTCCCTCAATAAGGGAACTGTAAAAGGTCGGATTATCAATTTCGGCGATTGGGCGGTTCACTCCAACAATCCCTATCCAAACTTTGCCCCCTACCTTGTAGCCAAAGGGGCTTTAAGAACTTTAACCCAAGTTTTGGCGGTGGAATTTGCCCCCCACGTTTTGGTTAACGAAATCGCCCTCGGCCCGGTTTTGCCTCCCGAATATACTTCCGCCGAAGGGAAGATTAAAAAACCTTCCACCGATTGGGAGGAGTATATAAAGAGAAAAACCCTTTTAGGTAGACCTGTTGATTTGGAAGATATCCTTTCGGCGGTCGATTTTCTTTTAAAAGCAAAAACCGTAAGCGGGGAGGTTTTGGTTCTCGATTCCGGCCAAAGGTTTGTAGGAAAGGGATTAGCCCCTTCGGGGCTAATTCCGTGCATACGCACTTCATAAGCCATCGGAGATGGCTAATTTCGCCCTAAAGGGCTTCATGCGGTTAAAACCTTTAAGGGGAAACTTTAAATAGTTTCCTTTTTTGGTTTACAAACTCTAAAACCCCTTCCACGGGGCGGGTATTTAGAATGTCCTCGGCTTTTGCCCAACCTCGGCGGGCTAAACCTAACCCTATTTTGGTTGTCCAAAGTTGGCCCACCGAATGGGCATCGCTGTTTACCACCAGCATAACGCCCTCTTGAACCGCCTGCCTTATGTGTTGGCTGTCCAAATCCTCCCTTTGGGAATTTATTTCCAATGCCGTTTGGGTTTCTTTGGCCTTTTGGAGCACCTTTTCGAAATCGAGCGGATATCCTTCGCGGTAGCCGTATTGTTTTCCGAAGGGGTGGCCTATGACATTCACATAGGGGTTTTCCATCGCTTTAAGAAGCCGTTGGGTGTTGTCTTGGTTAAAACGGCTGTGTATGGAGGCGGTCACTATGTCGAACTCCTTTAATACCTCGTCGGGTAGGTCTAAACTGCCGTCGGGCAATATATCCACTTCGGCCGACCAAAGTATGTGGATTTTGTCTCCATAAAGCTTTCTTAACCTTTCGATTTCTTTTTTCTGTTCGAAAAACCTTTCGGGAGTTAACCCGTTGGCAACCCGTGCACTTTGGCTGTGGTCGGAGATAGCCATATATTCGTAGCCCATAGCAATGCAGGCTTTTACCATTTCTTCTATGGTGTTGGCCCCGTCGCTCCAGTTGGAATGCATATGAAGGTCGCCCCGAAGTTGGTCGTATTGAACCAAAGTAGGCAAAGCGTGTTTTAAGGCCAGCTCAATTTCGCCGGTGTTTTCCCTTATTTCGGGGGGGATATATTGCATTCCCAAAACGGTATAGACTTCCTCTTCGGTTTTGCCCGCTATTTTCTTTCCGCTTTCGACCTCGAAAACTCCGTATTCGTTAATTTTTAAGCCTTTTTCTTTTGCTATTTCCCTTAGCTTAATGTTGTGGTGTTTGGAGCCTGTGAAATATTGCAACGCCGCCCCCCAGCTTTCGGGTTCAACCGTTCTTAGGTCGCACTGTCTATGATAGTCGGCCAAAAGTATGGTCGATTTTGTTTCTCCGTGAAGTTGGACATCCTCTATGTCGGGATATTGAACAAAGGCGTCGTGGATTTTTTTCCAATTTTCCCTTTTGGCGGAAACCAGAATATCAAAATCTCTGATGGTTTCTTTCATTCTTCGGGTGGAACCTGCTACGGTAATGTTTTCTATATATTTCCCTACGGTGGTTTTTAAATACTCAACCACCTTCCAAGCAAGGGGGTAGGCTACAACCAAGGGTATCCTTTCCTGGGCTTTTTGCCAGAGTTCAATACCTTTAAGGATTTTTTCAACTTTTTTAACTCCAAAGCCGGGTAGGGAAGCTATAGAACCATCCTTTAGGGCTTTTAAAAATTCCTCCTTTGTTCGGATATTCAATTTTTCATATACCGTTTTTAGGGTTTTGGGGCCCACCCCGGGAATGTCCATAAGTTCTAATAACTCTTCGGGGACCTTTTTTCTTAATTCCTCGTATTTGGATATTGTTCCCGTTTTTAAAAATTCTTGGATTTTTTCAAGGGTTGAACTTCCTATTCCTTTGACCTTTTTTATATACCCGGTTTGGATTGCCTCTTCTATATCCATAGGGAGGTTTTCCAATATCTTGGCCACACGGCGGTAGGTTCGAATTCTGAAGGGGTTATCCCCCAGAAATTCCAAGATGTCGGCCATTTTGTCGAAGATTTGGGCCAGCTTTTTGTTCCTCTCCATCTTAAGGTTTTAATTTGAAATTGCAATTGGAATTTCCCCTTCATCATTGCCTTTATATTTGCACTTGCTAATATTTAATTGAGTATCAATTTCTTGAAGTATCGGGTAAATTTTCCCTTTCCCTATGTCGGTTAGCTTAAATTTACTCCCCTTAGGGGGAAAAAATTGAACAAATCCCGTTGGGGGGAGATTGAAAAAAGATTTTCCCGGGCAAGGAAAAGTTATCGCCACTATGCGGTTGTTCAAGATAAAGCGGCCCAGATTTTGGTTGAAAAATTTTCCCATTTAATAAAATCCCACGAAAGTGTTTTAGATATAGGCGCCGGGGTAGGGCTTTTAACCGAAAAACTCTTACCCTTTACGGAAAAACTCTATGCCTGCGACCTCTCTAAGGAAGCTTTAAAAGAAAACCCTTTAAAAGAGGAAGAAAAATTCACCTGCAACATGGAGATGCTTCCTCTAAAAAACCGCTCGGTGGATTGGTTGGTTTCTAATTTTGCCCTCCATTGGAGCGATTGGAAAAAGACCCTAAAGGAAATAGATAGAGTTTCCCGGAAAGGTTATTTTTTTTCCGCCCCCGTAAAGGGCTCTATAAAGGGCTTAAATTTTCCTTTCCCCGAAGCGGAGGAGATTTTAGAAATCGTTAAACCCAACAGTTGGTTTATAAAAGAGATAGAAATTCCCTTTAGAGGAAGGGAGTTTTTACTTTTCTTCAAGAGGACGGGGACGGGTTTCAATCCCGACAAAAGGATTTCGGCCTTCGAAATTTTAAAAAAACCTTCCCTGGTGGGTAATTACTCCTTCTATGTTTTGTTCCTTTTAAAGGTTTGGGATTAAGGGGAAAACAAACTTGTTATTGCCCCTTTTAAAATAAACTCGCATGACTTTTTTGGATAGACCCTACACCATAATAACCTCCGAAGTAACGGTGGACGGTAAGCTTACGCTCTACCGCGGAGCTTCCTCCAAAGAGCTGATGACCCTTATGGACGAAGAGGCCTATAAATACCTCCATCAAATCCGTGCCAAAGTTGACGCTATTATGGTGGGTTGCGAGACCGTTAGAACCGACAACCCCTCCCTTACCGTCCGCTATGTGGAAGGTAAAAACCCAATTAGAATAATTCCCTGCGGTTCGGGAAATATACCTTTGGACGCCAATATCTTTTCTAAAGATGCCCCCACCTGGATTTTAACTACCAAAAGAATGCCCCAAGAGCTAAAGAAAGCCATCGAAGAAAAGGGCCACAAAGTTTTCGTTTTTGACGGTGAACATTTGGACTTTAAAGAAATTTGGAAATTTTTAAAAGAGCAGGGAATAAACAGCATCCTTGTAGAAGGGGGTTCTTACGTTAACTGGCAGTTGGTAAAAAACCACCTTGTGGACGAAATTAGATTAATCCACCTGCCCGTGGTGGTTGGCGGAGAAGATATTCCCACCCTTGTCGGGGGAGAAGGTTTTAAATCCCTCTCAAAGTTGCTCCATTTAAGATTGAGGGCCCACTTTGTGAGGGGAAGACAACTTATAACCGAATGGGAGGTTATTAGAGATAAAACCAAAAAGGGTTAGTTTATAAGTCTTCCCAAAATAAGTTTTTTATGAAAAAAACTTTAAAAGGTAGCGAAAAAAAATCCTTAAAACTTTTGGTTTTTAGCCTGATTTTGCTTCTGTTGCCAATCTATCTTTACGGCACAGTCCAACTGCCTTTAAGGGGCGAAGAGGCCAACCGAATATTAACCGCCTACGAAATGCACTATTTTGGGGACTATTTCAACCCCACCCATTTGGGGGAACCCTATTATTTAAAACCTCCTTTGTTTAATTGGGTAATAATCCTATTTTCCGATTTGTTCGGTTGGAAAGTTGAAACTGCTCGGTTGGTTAGCGTTGTAGCTTCCTTTTTAACAGCCCTTTTAGCCTACCTCTTTGTCAAAAAACTTTTAAAAAATGAAATTATCGCCTTGTTATCGGCAGTGGTGCTACTAACCTTGGGCGATTTGGCACTTTTTTACGGCTTTTTGGCCGAAATAGACGCCTTCCATATGTTTCTGTTTGCCCTTCTTACTTTTGTGGCCTTTAAACTTCTTCACGAAGAAAAGATAGAGTTGGCCTTCCTTGCGGCGGGCTTTTTGGGAGGTTTAATTTTCCTAACAAAGGGTTTTCCTGTGGTTTACCATCTGCCCGTAATAGTTTTTCTCCTGTTTTGGTATTTCTCCCGTTTGAGGGAATTTTTAACTACCAAACCTTTTTGGGCTATTGTAGGAGCCTCTATTCCCCTTGGGGTTTGGCTTTGGAAGGTTAAAGCCCCTTTGGTTTACTTAAAAGCCCTCTGGCGGGAAAGTTTTAACCGCACACCTTTGGCGGAAAAACATGGATTTTTTAAACACCTTTTGGTTTATCCCCTACTGAATTTCCGCCAAATGATGCCCTACAGTTTGTTTTTACCCAAGTTGGAAATAAAAATCTTTAGCTCCCTTCCGAGGGAAACCCTATTATTGGCGGCCCTTATAGGGTTGAACTACTTACCTTATTGGGTTTCCCCCGGTGGAGAAGGTCGATATATCCTAATCGTGTTTCCCTTTATAGCGGTCGTCCTCGCTTGGGGTTTGAAAAACTTCCTATTAAAGGAACTTAATGGAAAACTTTCCCTTTGGCCGGCTTTCTTTTTGTTAGCCTTATGGGGTATTTGTGCCTTTTTACTTGTCCTTAACGGGGATTATTTCTCCCAATATTCCCCTCTTTGGATTTCGGTAATGTTTCTACCTTTGGGGTTCTTAATTTTTGCTTTCTCCTTTGGGAGTTTGAGAAAGTTAATAACCTTTACCGTGTTGCTTATAGCAATCCTAAAACTGGGGTATATAAATTACTACGCACCTTGGAGGGCCGACAATTATCCCGAAAGAGAAATAGCTCTAACCTTTTCCAAGATATTGCCCAAGCATGCAGTCATCCAATACTTACCCCAACATATTGATATGGCCCTCTGTGCTTATTTAGACCTATTTACCCGAGGCATAGTGCTAAAAAAGGAGGGTAATTTCTTTATAACCCGCGAGGAAGGGCCTTTTCCCAAAGGGGAATATAAAATCCTCAAGGTTTACAAAGGTTGGGTTTTGGGAAAGAAAAATAAAACCGAACAAGGTTAGTTTTTATTTTTATCTTCCTTTTTGGGTTGATTTTTATTTTTATCTCCCTCTTTGGGTTGGTTTTTATCTTTAACCAAAGCGAGGTCGAAAACTTTATCAACATCCTTAACAAAGTGGAGGTTCATCTGTTCCCTTACAAAGGAAGGAAGGTCTTCCATAACCTCTTTTTCGTTGTCCTTGGGAAGGATTACCTCGTAAATTCCCGCCCTTTTTGCGGCGAGAATTTTTTCCTTTAGACCCCCTACCGGGAGAACCTCACCCGTTAGGGTTATTTCTCCCGTCATTGCAATGTCGTTTCTGACAGGTTTTTCGGTAAATACCGACAGCAGAGCGGTGGCTATCGCTATTCCCGCCGAAGGGCCATCTTTGGGAATGGCCGCCTCGGGGACGTGGATATGGACATCGTATTTGTCGAAATCCTCGGGGTTTATGCCGTATTTTTCAGCGTTGGCTCGTATATAGGACAACGCAGTTTGGGCACTCTCTTTCATTACGTCGCCCAATTTACCCGTTAACAGCAGTTTACCTTTACCCCGCATTTTTATAGCTTCGATGAACATAATCTCTCCGCCCAGTTCTGTCCAAGCTAATCCCGTTACAACACCCACCTTAGGTTCGGCCTTCTTTTCGGGAATAAAGCGGGGTGTTCCGAGCAGTTTACGAACAAGAGTGGCATCCACTTTAAAGGGAGGTTTTTCGCCTTCCAACTTTTTGACCGCCAATTTCCTTAAAACTGCCGATATTTGTCTTTGTAGATTTCTAACTCCCGCTTCGCGGGTATAGCGTCGGATAATTTCCAGCAGAGCCTCGTCGGTGAATATGAGCTCTTCGGGTTTAAATCCGTGTTCTTTAATAAGTTTTGGCAATAGGTGCCTTTTGGCGATTTCGAGCTTTTCCTCCTCCGAGTAGCCCGAAAGTCTCAACACTTCCATTCTGTCCAACAGCGGTAGGGGAATGGTGTCGGTTCGGTTGGCCGTTCCTATGAAAATCACCTCCGATAGGTCAAAGGGTAGGTTTATATAGTGGTCGACGAAGTTTTTATTCTGCTCGGGGTCGAGCACCTCCAACAGGGCGGCGGCGGGGTCTCCTTGGAAGGAGATGCTCATCTTGTCTATTTCGTCAAGCATTATCACGGGGTTTTTAACGCCGGCCCTCTTAATTGCTTGGATTATTTTTCCCGGCATTGCCCCGACATAGGTTCTTCGGTGGCCTCGAATTTCCGCCTCGTCCCTAACTCCTCCTAAGGATATGCGGACAAATTTTCTTCCCAAGGCTTTGGCTATGGAGCGTCCCAAGGAGGTTTTTCCTACACCGGGAGGGCCTACAAACATTAGAATGGGGCCCTTTCCTTTGCCCTTGGTTAACTTCCTAACGGCCAAAAATTCGATAATCCTTTCCTTTATTTTTTCCAAATCGTAGTGGTCTTTATCCAAGATTTCTTTAGCCCGCTTTAGGTCGTAGCGGTCGCGGGTTTTCTTGTTCCAAGGTAGGCTTAGCACCCAATCGAGCCAAGTCCTTAAAACGGCCGCCTCGGCACTGTCGGGGTGCATACGCTCCAATCGGTCGATTTCCTTTTCTATCTGCTCCTTAATTTCTTTGGAAAGCTTTAGCTTTTTTAACTTTTGGCGGTATTCCTCTATTTCCGCGTTTTTTCCTTCGCCTAACTCTTCCTGTATAGCCTTCAGCTGGTGGCGTAGGAAATATTCCTTTTGCTCCTTTTCCATAGTTTTGCGGGCCTGTTCGCGGATTTTCTGCTGGAGTTCCAACAGGTTGACTTCCCTAAGGAGATATTCGTGGATTAGCCTTAGCCGCTGTCGGACATCGGTGGTTTCGAGGAGTTTTAAAGCATCCTCTGTTTTCAAATCCAAAACCGAGGCTACCAGGTCGGTAAATCTAACGGGGTCGTCAACCGTTTTTATTAAATAGAAAATATCGGGAACTATTTTTTTACCCAAAGATACCGCCTTTTCCAGTAAATCCCTTATGTCTTGAATAATCGCCTTGTCTTCGGGGGTAAGCTCCTCTTTCTTTTCTTCCAAAACCCTAACGCGGGCGGTTATTGTATCCCCAAAGTGGTATTCTTCCGCTTTACCTCGGGCCAATCCTTGAACCAAGATTTTTAAACGGTTGTCCTCTATGGTGGCCACCCGCAGTATTTTGGCGATAGTTCCAACTTTAGATATATCTCCCTCGCCTACTTCTTCCTTTTCTTTATCAAATTGAATAGGCAGAAATATTAACTTGTTGGTTTCCCAAGCCCTTCTTACCGCCTCTATTGAAAAAGGCCTTCCGATAAATAGGGGAACCACCGTGTTGGGAAATACCACCAAATCCCTAAGAGGAACAACTTGCAATGTAAGTTCCCCTTCTAGGGTTGGAGGTGTTAAAAGCTCCTTTAAGGGGTTGTTTACCATCTCTTTTTTAATATAAAGAGCGGTAGGGTTTACCCGAGTTTGTTAACTTAAGAGGATTGAAACAAAAACGGAAAATTTTTAAACATCCTAAAGTTGGTATGTTTATCTATAAACCCAAAGAGCTTTTTGAAAAAATAAACCGAACTTTCGAAGGTAAGAATTTTTCCGAAAAACTATTTAAGTTTGCCGAAAACATAACCAGCCAAAGTAAGGCTTTCTTTAAAAGGGAATTCCAAAAAGGGGATTATCTCATAACAGTCTTTTCCTACCGTTATCCATCCTATCGGGAATTTAAGGAGCTTAACGCTTTTGAACTGCGGGGTTTAACCTTTGTTAAGTCCCCCGAAGGGGAATTTTCCCATTTCTTGGCAATGCACAAGTTTTTCAACGTAAACGAAAATGAGGATTACAAAATAGAGAGGCTTAAGAAGCTTAAACTTTTATCCGCCTCCGAAAAGTTGGACGGTTCTCTGGTTCACCCCATTAAGGTGGGCGACCAAATTTTTATGAAATCGCGCCACGATTTGGAAAGTTATCCCGCCCAAAGGGCAAATATTCTTCTCCAACAGAGGGAAAACTTAAAAAACCTCGTTAAGGATTTACTTTCCCAAAATCTCCAACCTCTGTTTGAATATGTTGCCCCCCAAAATCAAATAGTTGTTCCCTACCAAGAGGAAAACCTTTATTTGGTTCAGGTAAGAAACAACCTAACGGGGGAATATCTCAGCGACGAAGAACTAACAGATTTGGCAAAAGAATACAATATTCCCACCCCCAAAAGGGAAACCGTTTCCTTTGAAGAGCTCCTAAAAAGGGCTAAAAACACCACCCAAACCGAAGGTTGGGTTTTAAGATTTGAAAACGACCTCTTTGCAAAGTTAAAAACAAAATGGTATCTAAAAAGGCACAAAATACTTTCCAACCTATCGGAGGACATTATTATTAGGAAAATCCTCCGTCGGGAAATTGACGATATTCTGCCCCTACTGTTGGAGGATTCTCTTACCTACCGAAAGATTGTCCAAATAAAGGAAACTTTGGAAAATTACCTAAACCAAACTTTGGAAAAACTTTCAAAAAGTGCCCGTGAAGGGAATTTCTACTTTATAGAAGACCCTTCCCTCAGGAGCATAGCTGAAAAATGTTCCCAAAGTAGGGATATTGAAAAATGTATTCAAACCGCTTTAAGGAACCTTCTTTTAAATCAAATCCAAAATAGGAAAAAGGCTTTGGAGTTTTTGGAGAGCATCAAATAAAACCTAAAAGCAACAAACGTCAACAACAAAGACTTGCTATCGTTTATTGTTTAGTGATGGCTCTGTATGAAAAATTGGAATACGAGCTTGAATTTATTACGCCTGCCTTTATAGGGGGTGCTTTTCCCGACAAAGAGGCGGAGCTTAGACCGGCTTCTTTTATAGGTATCCTCCGCTGGTGGTTTAGAAATTTAGCTTTGACGGTTACGGATAATTTGGAAGCTATCTATAAGCTTGAGAGTGAGCTTTTTGGAAATACCGAAAGGGCGGGGAAGGTGTGGGTGAAATTTGGTGAGCTTAAAAGGTTTGAATATCAACCTCTATCTGAATCTAAAGAAGGAATTGATTCTAATTTGGCTTATTTAGGATATGGAGTTTTTAACTACATCAATTGCGCAAAAAAGAAGCATCAACTAAAGTATCCACAGGTATGTAAGATTTTGCCTGAGTTGAAAGGTTTTATGAATACAAAAGCGTTTATCCCCGCTGGTGAAAAAGTAAAAGTCGCCTTTTTGGTTCCTTCCAAATACCGCACTCTAATGGAAAATTTGCTCTATCTGGTATCCCAACTGGGCACCATCGGGGGAAGAAGTCGCCGCGGGTGGGGAAGTTTTCACTTACACCCAAAAGGTAAAAAAAATTATTGGAACTCCGAAGCTTTAAATGAAGCGATAAATTTTTTTAAAAACGAGTTGCTAAAGTTAACAGAAGTTGAAGAAAAACCTTTTCAAACCATAAATGTTTACATTAAAAAACTGCAAAAAGGGAATGCTTTGGATACTTTGAAAAAATTGGGTGGTGATTACAGAAGTTTTAGAAGCCTTTTACAGCCCGATTATTTCCAAGCTAAAAATTTTCTAACAAAACGCCATAGGTTTAAAACTTTAATTTACAACCGTGCGTGGTTTGGTTTACCGATAAAAATCCAATATAGGTCTTTGAATGGAAAGGGAGCAACCATAAACCTATTTGAAGGAAAAGAACATCGCAGATTAGCATCTCCTCTTCTTTTTAAAGTTGTTAAGTCAGAAAATGGCAAATATGACGTTGTTTTAATACTAATGAACAGACCTGAGTTTATTGAACAAAATGGAAAGTTTTATTCTTGGAGTTTCGGGCAAACCCGTAAAGTGTTAATAAAAGCCGATAAAGATAAGACCATTAAACCTAAACCCGTAGTAATGAATCAATCGCTTCACAATTGCATTATCGAAACCTTCCTTAAAGGACATTTAAAAGCCGAAGAAGTTCTATCTTGGGGGGAAATAAAATGACCGCTAAAACCGACTGGCTTCTCATATTTACCTTTTCACCCGTTCAGGGTTTCATAAGCGGAGCCAAAAAGACCAGAGACCTCTACGCGGGAAGTTATTTTCTATCCTTTTTAACCCGCAGGGTTTTGGAAGAACTTAAAAACCATTTTGGGGAAAAAGTAGAGGTTATTTATCCCCAAGCGGACAAAGTGGGAAAGAATGACCCCTATTGGGGAACCATTGTTGGAAATTACCCTAACAGGTTTGTAGTAAAGGTTAAAGATACCTCCGAAGGTAAAGTAAGAGAAATTGTTCAAACTCTAAAGGAAACTTTTAGTAAGGAATTCGAAACCCTTTCGGACAACCTAAAAAAACACCTCGTTTGGGAAAACCTAAAGAAAATTTATCTCTGTCCCGAGAATGCGGTCAACGTTGAGAACCTACGGGAGGCTATAGACCAAATAGACCTCCAGGTGAAGGGGTATTTCCAAAGTTTTGTCGCCGCCGTTCCTTTAAAAGATGAAAAGGAATATGGAAAGGTTTACGAGCGCGCGGAAAGAGTGCTCGGAGGCAGAAAAACTTGGCGACGCTACGAGGGAGAAATAGATAGAAGCGTTTACAAAACCGACAACAAAGCCTGCCACTTTCCCGACGGATGCACTTCTTGCGGCGAACACTTACACTTGGCGATAGATTGGAAAACCTTTAAAAATCACTTAAAGCAATTAAAAAAACAACAAAAAACCGCAAAAGATGCAGATAAGGAAATAACATCCGTCGGAGAAGGCGAAAAACTCTGTGCACTCTGTTTGGTAAAGAGAGAACTATACAAAGTAAGGTTGGAAGATTACATAAATGGATTATCCTTGGATGAAGAATTAAAAAACGAACTAAAACAGACCATAGAACGCTTCCCCTCTACCCACGATATAGCTCTGGCTAAGGAAAAGTTTGAACTCTTTGAGAGATTAAAAGAAGTTTACACCGATAAAGAAAAACTGAAGATTTATTCTCAAGAGGGAGAACCTCTCGAATTCTTCATTTGGAGTTTGGTAAAGGTGATAAACATCTTTAAAGATGAAGGGGCTCTAAGCTACGGCATAAATCGCATTTACAGAAAGAAAATAGAGGAACTTTTAAAACCCCTTATAGATTTTGCAGAAAAAAATGTTCCTAAAGGTATAGAGGTTGAAAAATACAGGGAAGATGCCAAAGTAGCGTGGCAAATATCCGCCGAATACCTTTCCACCGACTTCGTTGAAAGATTAATAAAAGCCCTAGAAGAAGTTAAAAAACAAGAGCAAACCAAGAAGAAAAAAGCGGATAAAAACCTACTTAAAGAGTTAGGGGAAAAAATAAAAGTTCTCACCGAGTGGTTGATTACATTGAAAAACCTCTACAGGGGATTGAAAGAGGCAACCGGTGAGGATTTTGAAAGCAAACTCAACAAGACTCCCTATTTTGCTATGGTATACTCCGACGGTGACAACATAGGTAAAATCCTCGGTGGTGATTGTGAATTTTTGGAAGAAGGCCAAACCTTTAGCGAGGAATTTCATAAAGAGTTCTCCAAAAAATTGTCCGAATATGCTTACGAAACAGCTAAGGAAGTGGAAGAACCTACTGATACCAAAGGTGTTGGTTTTGCCAGAGTTATTTACGCAGGAGGGGACGACCTATTTGCCTTTCTCCACCCGTCGGAGGTAATAAGAACCCTAAAACTAACCGAGGAAAACTACAAAAAACACCTGCAGGGGATTATAAAAAAGGGAAAAGCTACAACCTCGGCGGGTTTGGTTATAGGACACGCAAAGGTTAGTCTCAAATACCTCCACAAAAAAACCAAAGAGGCGGAGGGGGAAGCAAAGAAAAACTTCGGCAGAAACGCCTTCGTTATTAAGGTTATATCCCGCAGCGGGGAGGAATCCTCTTTTGGAGCAAAATACTCCTACGGTGAGTTTAAAACCTTGGATTTACTCTCCAAAGCCGTTGAGCTTTATAAAAACGACAAAATCTCTTCCAAACTGCCCTACGCCCTTCGGGAAATAGCCGATAGATTCGTTCCCCAAGAGAAAGAGAACCAAAAACCTAAAGAGAAAGAGTGCGAACCTAAAGACCCCTGTAAGGAAAAGGAAGAAATAGCTGACCCCTTGCCGTTTAAAATAGCCCTGACCCTCCTTAGAAGGGAGCTTAACAAAAAAATCGATGCCTCCCAAGAGGATAAGGAGAAGATTGAAAACTTTAAAAGGGAAGTGGAAAAGTTTTTCCAACTCCAGAGGAATACACATCCCAATTTAACCGCCAAGGAGCTTTTAAAAAATCTGGCGGCAATGTTTTACGTAGCGCGCACCTTAGCCGAAAGGGAGGCGTTTACTCTTTCGGAGGAAAAAAATGAAGCTAATTGAAGTAAAGGCGACCGACTTTTGGCTCTTCGGGGGGCTTAAGAACTTCCAAGCCGGCGAGGATACCTATAGGGAGGTTTTATTCCCTCCCGACGTTATGAAGTTTTTCCATCTAACGGACATAACCAAGTGCAAACCCGTAGGAGTGTTTATAAAACAGGAAGAAGAACTATACCTGCCCGCCCCCGCCGATTTGCTCAGGCCCCGAAAGGGTGAACCGGGCCCCCTTGCGGTGGCAACCCTGAAAGAGCCTCCCGCCGATGTGATAACCGACCTGGAGACCGACCTTTTACCCGTTGCCCCCGAAGTGGAAATTGAAGGTAGAAAAATTAAATACGAAGGGGCATCTGGTTTTATACCTATAAAACACTTAAAGGAATATTTAGAAAAGGGAACCATTGAGGGAAACAGCTCCCTTATAAAAACCGTCGCGGATTTTGTAGCTTTTGAGCCAAAGGTCGGGCTAACTTTGGACTTTGACCGCTTTAATGCCCAAGAGAGCAGGCTCTACTTCACATTTGTTGTTAGACCCAAGAAAGGAACATCCCTGGCGGTTCTCTTCGACGGTAAGTGTGAGGGGTTGAAAGGTTTTTATCATATCGGGGGTGAAACCAGAGTTTCCGAACTTAAAGAGAGCACCTTTCCTGAAAACCTCATCAACAGAAAAGTATATGTCCAAAAGGGAAACCTCTACCGTTTCTATCTATTAACCCACACCTTTGTGGAGGACGGATTGGAAAAGGGAAAAACTCTAAAGGTGGGAAGCAAGAAGTTTGAACTGGTTTGGTTCTTCAGCAGCGGAGCCGAATGGATAAGCGGTTTCAGAAAACCGGGGATAAAAATGCTAAAACCCGGCGGGGTGATTGTATTAAAAGCGCTGGAAGATGGAGATATTGACGGCTTTACTTTCCTTGAGGCAAGGACTCTTTTGCCCGTTTACAAGGATAAAAACTCAACTGAAGTTGATAACGAAATTAAAGACCTCCACCTTTTCGGGTGGAACCGTGGCTTTTTAGCACCTTACAACAACCTGAGGGAGGTTTAAAATGGACGTCAAAACAAATCTTGACAAAGTTTTATTTATCAAGGCTATAACACCCGTTCACGCCGGTGCGGGACAGGGTATCGACCATATAGACCTGCCTATTCAAAGGGAGCAACCGACCAGATTTCCCATAATATACGCTTCGGGTGTTAAAGGAGCTTTTAGACAGAAAGCTTTGGAACTCGCATACGAAGAACTTTCCCAACTAAATTACGACGAGTGTAAAAGCTTTTCTCTATCACAATTGGATGAAGCAGTGGAAAGAGCTAAGCCCTGTGAGAAAAATACAGAAACTCCACGTGTTGAGAATGGGAGGGAGGTAACAGAGGAAGATAAATGCAAAAAACACGAAGAAGTTAAGGCAATAATTAATACTCTGGCAAAAATATTCGGAAGTCAGGACTGCAAAGGTTCTATAACTTTCTCCGACGCCAAAATCCTGTTCTTCCCCGTGAGGTCGCTTAGGGGGGTATTTGCCTACACTACCTGCCCGCTGGTGTTAAAGCGCTACGCGGAGGATACGGGCAATAAAGAACTTTCCGAGGCGGTTGAAAATTTAAAGGTTTCCGACGGCGAGGTTTTGGCACCTCCTAACACCTTGGTGGTGGAAGAGGAAAATAATACCGTTGTCCTTGAAGAGTTTGAGCTTAAAAAGGAAGATTTACCAAACGGGTTAATAGAAAAACTCCACCTACCTGAGGAGTTAGAAAAACAAATCTCCGAAAGGGTTGCGATAGTAAGCGACGACCTATTTAGGTATTTTGCGGAAAACCTCACCGAGGTTGTTACCAGGATAAAGGTAGACCCCGAAAAGGGAACTGTAAAAGGGGGTGCACTTTGGACGGAGGAATACCTGCCCGCCGAAAGTGTTCTTTACTCCCTGCTTTTTAACACCAAAGAGGTTGCTACCGATGATTATCTGATTACCGAAGGTGTTATAACCTTGGGCGGAAACCAAACGGTGGGTAAGGGAATCGTGAAAGTTTTCTCGCAGGAGGTGTAAAAGATGCAAACGCTTAACCAAAGGTATGCTAAAGAGGTTTTTAAACTCATAGAGGAGGTTGAAAAAAACGACAAACTCAAAAAGGATTTTCTTCCCCTTGTTAGAAAACTTCCCTCCAGGATTACCCACAACGGGCTGCTGACCACTTTGGCGTTTTTGTATTCGAAAGCCTCTTTTAATAAAGAGACTCAAAAACCAACCGATGCACCTGCCGTTGTTTTGAGCGCTCTAGTTTCATTTTTGGAAGAAGGGGAAGTTAAAACGGACACAACAAAGGATAAAGTTCAAAGCTTCATAAAAAGTTTAACGGAAACCAATTTCCTCAAGCTGATGCTTTACTCTCAGCAAGCATTAACTTTCAGCCAGTGGCTAAAGCGTTTGGCGGAGGGAACCTTCAAGGAGGCGGAAAATGCCGAATAACCGCTTTGTGATTAAAGAAAACACTCCCGTTGAAAACTTTCCTTTGCTCTTTTTCAAATTGGTGCCGAAGGTGGTTATTGAGGTGCAGGGAAAAAATCGTAATCAACCTCCGCAAAAGGTTGTCGCTATAGACCACCTTCTAAACCGTGGGGATGAAAGGTTAAAGCCCGCACTCCTAAAGAGAATTGTCGAAATTTTTAACGCCCAAGGTGGTAGGATAAAAGTTTACTCTCCTTTTGTGAAGAAATACCTGAACACACTTAGAGAGGACGGTTTTGAACTGTTGGAGTTTTCTACAAACTCCAATCTTGCCATGGGTTTGGGAATTCCATCATTTTTCGAAAACGGACTAACCTTTCACCACACCTACGGCGTTCCCTACTTGCCCGCCTCTTCGGTTAAGGGTCTTTTAAGATACGCCTTTTGGGGTGAGGCGTTGGGTGTATACCCCTTTGGGATTGAGGCGGTGCCCAAACCTTTTGAGTTGTTAACGGAAGATGAAGGAGAAGCGTTTAAAGTTATCTCAAAACTTGATGAGTTGACGTCAAACGCCGAAACCTTTGACGGTTTAAAAAAAGCTCTAACCAAAAAGGTTGAAGAAGGCAATTTACCCGTTAAGGTTGTTAGCGAAGAGAAACTAAAGAAGTTTTTTGAAATTTTTAAAACCCTGTTCGGAACTCAAAAAGTAAGAGGAAAGGTGATTTTTGCCGACGCTTTGGCTAAAGAATTTAAACTGGGCGTAGACATTACAAATCCGCACTTTAAAGATTATTACCAATTAAAGGAAAAACATCCGGTTCAGATAGCTGAAATCTATAATCCCGTGCCCGTCCACTTTTTGGTGGTTGAGGATGCTACCTTTATTGCCCCTTACAAAATCCTCGACAAAGGCGGTTATAAAACTTCTGAAAAAATTATTGACAAACTTTTGAAAGAAGCGTTCGAACTGTTGGGAATTGGCGGAAAGAGGAGAAAGGGGTATGGAATACTTTACGGGACTGAAAATAGAAGTTAATTTTATTTTTTCTTTGAAGGAATGTTCCAGACCCAACCTTCTTAATCTTTCCTAGCCGGAATTTAAAACTTCGTAAAGCCCTGAAAAGTTCCTTCCCCTTTGGGATGCTGTTTTAGATTTTTCTCCCTACTTTGGTCGGACTTTAAAAACTTTATAAGGTTTCTATCAAAAAGCTTACAAAAACAGTGTAAATTAATAATTAGAAAAATGGCCGTCAAAAAGGATTATTACGAAATATTAGGGGTGGATAGGAACGCTTCCCAAGAGGAAATAAAAAAGGCCTATAGGAAGTTGGCGCGCAAATACCACCCCGATATATGTAAGAAACCCGAATGCGAGGAGAAATTTAAAGAGATTAACGAAGCCTATCAGGTGTTGTCCGACCCCGAAAAAAGAAAGCTTTACGATAAATATGGGCACGCCGCCTTCGAAGGCACGGCGGCCCAATCCCCCGAAGGGGCAAATATTCCTTTCGGCGGTGAAGGTTTCCAATTTGAACAACTTAACGAGTTTATGAGGCAATTTATGGGCGGGGGCGGTCTTTTTGAGAAACTTTTTGAAGAAGCGGTCTTTGGTTCGAGGAGAAAACGCTCCCGCGGTTGGAGACAGGCCGCCCGAGGTGAGGATATTTATCACACGGTGGAAATTTCCTTAGAGGATGCCTTTAAGGGAACGGTATTAACAATTCCCATAACAAGAAAAGTTAAATGCCCCGTCTGCGGAGGTAGAGGAACAACCAACGAAAGAACCTGTCCCCAATGCGGCGGCTCGGGAAGGGTTAGGTATCAAATGGGTCCTTTCTTGGTGGAGGAAACTTGTCCCGCCTGCCATGGTGCGGGAGTAATAGCCCAACCTTGCCCCGAATGTGAAGGTAAAGGTTTCGTTTACAAAACTGAGGAGATAAAGGTTCGTATTCCCCCCGGAGTGGATAACGGAACTAAGCTTAAGGTGGATGGCAAAGGGCACGAAGGAACTTTCGGAGGGCCTTCGGGTGATTTATACATAATAACCAAAGTAAAACCCCACCCCGTGTTTGAAAGAAGGGGAGACAACCTCTATGTGGATGTAAATATTACCTACCCCGAGGCGGTTTTAGGTTCAGAGATAAAGGTTCCCACCATCGAAGGGGAAGAAATAACCCTCCAAGTGCCGGAAGGAACCAAAGAGGGCGACACCGTTAGGGTAGAAGGAAAAGGAATGCCCCGCCTGAGGGGTTCGGGTAGGGGTGACCTTGTTGTGCGTTTCCACATAGATGTTCCCTCATTCGGGTTTTTAGCCAAAATCACCGGAAAGGAAAAGAAAGTTAAAGAGCTACTGCAGGAATTACAACAATACCTTCCCAAACCCGAAAGGGTAAGAAAAAGAGCCTAAATCTTCCTTTTTCGGTCTTTGTTTTTTAAGCCTAAAGGAGGTGATTTAAATGAAAAAAAGAAAGGGTTTTTATACCATCGGAATGGTGGCCCGAATGTATAACATCCACCCCCAAACATTGAGGCTTTACGAGAGGGAAGGATTATTAAAGCCCCAAAGAACCGCCGGCAACAACAGGCTTTATACCGATGAAGACCTCGAAAGGTTGGAATTTATCCTAACCCTAACAAGGGAATTCGGCGTAAACCTCGCGGGGGTGGATATAATCCTGCGTATGAAAGAACAGATGGAGGAAATGGAGCAACAAATTCAACAGCTTTTGGAACTTGTTCAGCAACTGTTGCAAAAAATTCCCCAAGAGGAAAGGGGTTTAATGCAACTCCCCAAAGAGGTAACCGTAGTAAAAATTACCGAGATACTTAAGAAAAAGGACACCGACGAGGTTTGATTTTGTTTCTTAAATTCCCCTTTTATGGGAGTAAAAAAATTTTTATCTTGGGCTGTTATTGTTTGTTCTTTGGGCCTGTTTGAGGGTCTATCCTATTCCAATACCCAAGATGGGGAAAATTTTTCCTTTCCAGCTTTTCCCCAAAGGGGTGTTAATTACCCTTTAAACTACATAGAGAGTCTGCCCAAACAATCCCTTTCGCAGGAAGAAATTAAAGACCTTCTCCATATGAGGGAAGAGGAAAAACTTGCCCGCGATGTTTATTTAACTCTCTACAAAAAATGGCATCTTCCTGTTTTTAGAAACATAGCCCGTTCCGAACAATGGCATATGGATATGGTGGGAACTCTGTTGAAAAAATACAATCTTCCCGACCCGGTTGAAGAGACTGGCGACCGCATAGGGGTATTTAAAGACCAACACCTTCACGAGCTATATAACCAATTGGTTGCAAAAGGAGAAAAATCTTTAATCGATGCCCTCCAAGTTGGTGCAACTATAGAAGATTTGGATATCCACGACTTGGAAGAAGCTTTGAAAAGAACCGACAATAGGGATATTCAAATCGTTTACACCAACCTAATGAAAGGTTCAAGAAACCATATGCGGGCTTTTGTTCGACTGCTTCAGCGCTTTGGGGGAAGTTATACACCTCAATACATTTCCAAAGAAGAGTTTGAAAAAATAATCTCCACACCCATAGAGAGGGGCTTTATTACAACCCCCGGAGGTTGGAGAGTTTCCTCTACCCAATACAGGGCGGTTAACAATTTTCCCACTGTTGGAAATAGAGCCTATCCCTACCCTGTTAGGGCCAACACTAACCAAATCCTTAAAGGAAAAGTTTTAAAAATAAACCAAGAGGCGGGTATTAGGTGGAAAAGACTCCTATGGTGGGTTATGGAAATAGAAACTCCCGAGGGAACCTATAAAGTTTATTTGGCCCCTGTATTTAGATATCCTCAATTAGATATTTCCGAAGGCGACGAGGTGGAGGTTGCCGTTTACACTCCCCCTATGTGGAGGCGGTTGGGTATAGAAAACACTTTTATGGCCTGCTACGTTAAAGACCTAACCAAGGGAAATGAATATATATTCCGTCGAGTATGCCCGAGGTTTTAATTTTTTTAACTTTAAAAGGAAATCTTAATTTTCTGTAATATAAGCGTATAAAAGTTTTATTAGTCTGGCCAATTGGACAGGTGTCCATGGGTCGATGCTAATTTCTTCTTCTTCTTCTTCAAATTTATCCGCCTTCTCTCCGAAGGTTTTTATTTCTTTATCAAAAGCTTCTAAAGTGGGAAAGTGTTTTCTTATAAACAGTTCCAAATAAGGGTGTCTTTTTAGATAGTTGTTATAAAAATCCTCCTTTTGGTCTTTATTTAAATCTTCCCAAAAAGCATTTATACCACTTAAATTGAGTTCTACTTGGTTTATTTCATAAACTTCAGGTTCATATTCCAAATAGAAGTGTTCTTCTTTTGGTTCTTCTTTTTGTTTATCTACTTTTTGGGTTTTAGTTTGTTTTTCCTCTTTCTGGGTTAGCTCATTTTTAATTTCCTCAAGTAGGTTTCTTATTAATTTTTGAACCCGAGCATCAAGTAAAAATTTCAATTCCTTTTTTTGGTTGAATGCAATCTTACTTCTGAGAAACCCTTCGGGGTTGTCTATGTATTCAAATTTTTCCACCATAAGCGCATCTGCTAAAGCTTTACCCTTGTCCACATTTTGGGGAAAGTGAGATATATACCACAATACGGTTGCAGGATTTACTTTTTCGAACTTCTCAAGGAGGTAATCAATTAATTCAATTTCTCCACCGGTGGCGTCGTAGTAATCTAATCTTTTAAATTGCCATACGGGGTAGGTGTAAATTTCTTTTACCAACTCTTGGAGGAGTTTCTTAATTTTTTCTTTTATTTCCTCCAAAAGGAGTTTATCTTCCGTGGGTTTTTCCTTTAAATATTTTTCTAAATCTTTAATACCCTCTTGGGGCTTTTGTTTTATCTTGAATATTAGGGCTATTACTTTGTTTCCCTTTCCTTCTCTTTTTGTTGTATATTCCACATATAGGTCTGTTTTTTTGTTTATTTCTTCTATTGCTGGTTTTAATACAACTTTTTCTAGGTCATAGAAATCTCTATATTTATCCTCGACTTCGAGGAAAAAGCGGATTTCTTCTATTGGAACTTCAACACGACCATATTTGTGGAGTTTCTTTAAAAACCTGTAGAGTTTCTTAGAGTAAATGCTATCTAGACTTAAAAAGGTTTTTATTTCGTATAGGGTAAACCCCCGTTTTATTTCCAAAATGAAAGGAGCTAAATAGGGTGACCATTTTACTTTTATGAACTTTACTTTGTCCCCGTCGGCGATTTTTACAAATAGAGACACTCTAAAAACCCGATAGCCGTTTTTCATGTCTTGTTCCATTTCTTTAGCTAACTCTTCATAGCCATGTTTCTTATACCATTCATAGGCCTTTTGAGTGTCTAAGCCTATTGACTTGTTAGCTTCGTCCGCAAGTTTTATAGCAAGATTAAAAAGCCTTTGAGTTTTCTTTTTCTTTGCCTGTGGAGACGCGCTTTCTATTATTTCTGCTAGAAAATCTTTATTTAGGTAAGAAAACACGCCTAATTCTTCTTGGCGTGCTGTTGCTAATGCTATGGCATATATATCGGCTAAGTCTTTTACACCTTTTTTCCGCGGCCGACCTCTTCCCTTTATTTTCCCCGTGTGTTCTCCTAGCTGAAAAAGAATTACATCTATTAGCTTGTTGGGTTCGGCCACGATTTTTTTCTTCATGGTTTTTTATTATACCAATTTGCCGATTTTATACATAAAAAATCGCAAAAAGAAAAGAAATAAATATCGGTCTTTAGGGAAAAGAAAATCGGGAAATAAATTTCGGCTTGGAAACAAAAATCGGGAAATAGGAAAAGAATATCGGGGAATAAATTTCGGCTTGGAAACAAAAATCGGGAAATAGAAACAAAAATCGGGAAATCGCTCCTCCCACCCTTGATTAAAGCGCTTTTGCGCACGGCTACATTAAATAAAACTACAAATAGAGAATTAATTAAAAAGCTATATATCTCTATCAACATCTTCTACATACCGCTACAGCAGGCCTTCAGGCCGTTTTGTGGGTGTGGTGAAAAACGTAAAAAATTTAAAAAAAAACCAAAAAATAAAATGCTTGACATATAGGGAGAATTAGCGGATAATACTTTAAATTAGCGTTTTTTTTTCTTTTTAAGCTAAAACGTAGATTTAGGCCTTAATAAACTAAAAGCAGGCCTTCTTTAGCCCCTAGAAGAAAAAATAAATTAAAAAAAATATTGCGGCGAAACTTGACATTCACCGCAATCTTGAGCAGTGAGTTTCAAATATTCTTGGTATCCCCGGAGAGTTCTCTGCGGAACAATTAAAATTTGTTCTTTAATTTGACAAAAACCTTAAAATTGACAATTACAACTAACTATTGAACTGAATGTAATTTTATCGACATTTAGAACCTTTCATAAGAAGGTGTTTGAAATATTTTGAACCAAAAGGAGTTTTTTATAGTCAAAAAGTCCTAAAGTAGTAGGCAAAATAAAGGGGGTCTTAGAATAAATAACTCCTTTAGTAAGGTTAATATCTGGTTTCTTTTCAAACTTCTAAAGGAGTGAAGTTTTATTTTCTTCTTAAAATTGAGAATATTAAACTTTTTCCTTCGAAAGGTTAAAAAAATAACTTTTCAATTCCAAACGACATTATGTCAAGTTTGATGCTTTGATAAGACAGGCATTAGGTATGCGGGATGAAAATGGCTTGACATCAAAGGATAATTATGGTTTAATGTAAGCTTAAAGTAAGGTAGAAGGTTCCTTGACAACTGAAGAACGAAAAGAGTGCAAAGCCGCATGGTTCTAAAGCGAAGTTTCATAGGCAGACGGAAAGCGGTTTTCAGCAACAAAGAAAATTATTTGTGTGCTTTTGAAATTTCAAAGCCGCTATAATTAAGAGGTTGAGGCCGTGCCGTTGAAACGAAGGCCTGCTAAAGCGGGATTGCGACAAAATCTGCCTTTCCTACCCCTTCGGTATCGTTAATTTTAAACAGTTGAAACGAAGGCCTGCTAAAGCGGGATTGCGACATGCGGTTAGTGTAGACCAATCTACTGCTTCAATTGGTGTTGAAACGAAGGCCTGCTAAAGCGGGATTGCGACCTTAATGCATTGTCCGTTAGAACATCTTCATTGTTCGTTAAGTTGAAACGAAGGCCTGCTAAAGCGGGATTGCGACATTGAGCAATATCTGCACCAGATACTTCCTAACTCCAGTTGAAACGAAGGCCTGCTAAAGCGGGATTGCGACAATAGAAAACTTTGAAAATGTTGGGTATCAAATAGGTTTAAAAGTTGAAACGAAGGCCTGCTAAAGCGGGATTGCGACTGGTTCTTTTTTGCAAGAAGAGTTAGACAATCGTCTTTGTTGAAACGAAGGCCTGCTAAAGCGGGATTGCGACGGTGTGTTGATGTGAGGGTGAAAACCTCTATGTTTCACATTCCGAGTTGAAACGAAGGCCTGCTAAAGCGGGATTGCGACCTAATTTCGCATTCCTCCTCTCTGCCTCTTTCGTGTTCCACATAATCGGGTTGAAACGAAGGCCTGCTAAAGCGGGATTGCGACAAATCTTCCCCGTATGCAGACTTTTAAAGCGTTAGGTGTGGTGTTGAAACGAAGGCCTGCTAAAGCGGGATTGCGACATATCGATATTCTGCTTTTGAGGGGTTTCTAAAGAAGTATCAAACGGTTGAAACGAAGGCCTGCTAAAGCGGGATTGCGACAAGGTTCAATTAACTCCCCCGTCGGGGATTTTCTTGTTGAAACGAAGGCCTGCTAAAGCGGGATTGCGACAAGGAAGGTTTTTGACATAGTGCAATACCTCTCCACATTGTTGAAACGAAGGCCTGCTAAAGCGGGATTGCGACAACCTGTTTGGCGAAGTTGTTAGATACGGTGGTGGGTTCTTGTTGAAACGAAGGCCTGCTAAAGCGGGATTGCGACAATTTGTTCCCTTCTACATCATGATTTGGGTAAGCAAACCAGTTGAAACGAAGGCCTGCTAAAGCGGGATTGCGACTCGCTTCTCTTTTTGTCTATACAATTGTTATTTTAGTTCCTATCAGTTGAAACGAAGGCCTGCTAAAGCGGGATTGCGACAATTTGTTCCCTTCTACATCATGATTTGGGTAAGCAAACCAGTTGAAACGAAGGCCTGCTAAAGCGGGATTGCGACAATGTGCAAATATTTGTTCTTCCTAAAGACAAATCTCTCACGTTGAAACGAAGGCCTGCTAAAGCGGGATTGCGACATGGCTTTACGCCAGAGCGAACGAGAACCGTCTTTGTGATGGGTTGAAACGAAGGCCTGCTAAAGCGGGATTGCGACATAGTTAAGCAGTGCTTCATATAGAGCTCTCTTTGTTGTTATCCCGTTGAAACGAAGGCCTGCTAAAGCGGGATTGCGACCTTACTCCCGACTTCTTTTATGTCGATGGGCAGGGCCGTCATCATTGTTGAAACGAAGGCCTGCTAAAGCGGGATTGCGACATCATAGACGAAATTAATTTGTTCAGCGAACTTTCGAACAAACGAATTGTTGAAACGAAGGCCTGCTAAAGCGGGATTGCGACCAGTTAGTAGATAAATATTGCAAGTTAGACAGGACAATGACGTTGTGTTGAAACGAAGGCCTGCTAAAGCGGGATTGCGACTAGTAATGCACAAAATACAGAAAAAGCAGAAACAACGCAAGAGTTGAAACGAAGGCCTGCTAAAGCGGGATTGCGACACTTTCACATACACATCGCCAACCAGTTATTGGGAACGGATAGAGTTGAAACGAAGGCCTGCTAAAGCGGGATTGCGACGAACTACAGGGGTTGTAATAAGAGATATAAGCCTCGAGTTGAAACGAAGGCCTGCTAAAGCGGGATTGCGACAGCATCAAATATCTCCCTTGTCAGGGGAATTTATATGGTTGAAACGAAGGCCTGCTAAAGCGGGATTGCGACAGCATCAAATATCTCCCTTGTCAGGGGAATTTATATGGTTGAAACGAAGGCCTGCTAAAGCGGGATTGCGACCATTGAAGATTTGGAAGAGCTAACGAAGATTTCAAAGAAGCTGGCGTTGAAACGAAGGCCTGCTAAAGCGGGATTGCGACTTATTACCGGTATTCTCGATTTTTCACAAAGGAGATAGCAAGAAAGTTGAAACGAAGGCCTGCTAAAGCGGGATTGCGACGATTGTCCCCACTTCATCAAGGAAGCTATAGGTCGGCTCTGTTGAAACGAAGGCCTGCTAAAGCGGGATTGCGACGCGGTGCCGCTTCTATTGCTGCTTTAAGCTCTTGAGGAGTTGAAACGAAGGCCTGCTAAAGCGGGATTGCGACTCAAAGCGAGTATTTCATCGTCAAATCTGTAGTCGATGTGAATGTTGAAACGAAGGCCTGCTAAAGCGGGATTGCGACTATATGCTTCAATCAATTCTTCAAAACCAAGGTAAAAAGAGTTGAAACGAAGGCCTGCTAAAGCGGGATTGCGACATAATTTTATTTATCAGTTCATTTTCTTCTTTGCTTGAAGAAAAAATGTTGAAACGAAGGCCTGCTAAAGCGGGATTGCGACATTTCTTATATTTATTTCTTTAAGTTTGGTCGATGGTATTATCATGTTGAAACGAAGGCCTGCTAAAGCGGGATTGCGACACGGGGAAGAAATTTGATTTTGAACTCTAAAAATAGTTGAAACGAAGGCCTGCTAAAGCGGGATTGCGACGAAAAAGTATGACTATCTTTCAACCCACGCCGTAATAGAAGGTGTTGAAACGAAGGCCTGCTAAAGCGGGATTGCGACGCTTGTAAGAAGCGAGTTAGAAAAATCTTTTTGAAATTCATAGTTGAAACGAAGGCCTGCTAAAGCGGGATTGCGACCCAACATAGACAAAGACATATTGGCCCTACGGCGGAATTTATTGGTTGAAACGAAGGCCTGCTAAAGCGGGATTGCGACTTTTTCACTTTCGGCGATTATCGGGAAGGTGCAAAAACCGATTTTGCTAATTGTTGAAACGAAGGCCTGCTAAAGCGGGATTGCGACCCGAACCTTGGAATTAGCGATTTGTTCCTTTCGGCCAATTGGAATGTTGAAACGAAGGCCTGCTAAAGCGGGATTGCGACTTGGCAAGTATATGTATCTGGTCGGGGGTTATAACGACATTCAAGTTGAAACGAAGGCCTGCTAAAGCGGGATTGCGACACTTTGTCATTTGGATTTAACGGTTCAAATTCCACCAACGGCATACTTCTTGTTGAAACGAAGGCCTGCTAAAGCGGGATTGCGACAATACTTTCCTCGTATCCAATCCTCATATACAGGAGTTGTTGAAACGAAGGCCTGCTAAAGCGGGATTGCGACAGCAAATAATGTGGAGGATTTGACCCCCGCCTACCAATCCCAGTTGAAACGAAGGCCTGCTAAAGCGGGATTGCGACACTTCTTTGAAACCAACCCCAACGAAAAACTGGTTGTTTTCGCCTACCACAAACAAGTTGAAACGAAGGCCTGCTAAAGCGGGATTGCGACATAGAGCTGTTTAAGGTTGCTTATTGCCGTGAAATCCACATTTCCGAGTTGAAACGAAGGCCTGCTAAAGCGGGATTGCGACTTGCAAGGGACGTTATCTAAGCAAAATAAAAAGTTTGGGTTGTTGAAACGAAGGCCTGCTAAAGCGGGATTGCGACAAGCTAACCCCAAAGATGGAGATATAACCGTTTCTAACCTTGTTGAAACGAAGGCCTGCTAAAGCGGGATTGCGACAGTATTGCCAAAGGGTCTTCCTCTGCAGAATAATACGCATTTTCCTGTTGAAACGAAGGCCTGCTAAAGCGGGATTGCGACATTGTGTTTTCTTCCTTCTATCTCTGTTTGTTGAAGAAACATGTTGAAACGAAGGCCTGCTAAAGCGGGATTGCGACTTATTGGGTATATTTTTGTAAAGACTTTGAAACATTGGACAATAGTTGAAACGAAGGCCTGCTAAAGCGGGATTGCGACTTATTGGGTATATTTTTGTAAAGACTTTGAAACATTGGACAATAGTTGAAACGAAGGCCTGCTAAAGCGGGATTATTAGCCGGCACGTGTGAAATATAATTCTCCTAACTCACAAAAAGTAGTTTCTACAATGTAATAAAGTGAAATGGTTAGATATTTGGCAATTTCTTTTTTTATAAATCTCTTACTATTTTTTGTTTACTCCTACTGGGTTTCGAAAGCTATAAACACCAATTTCTTTAAGGGGCTGGAGGAAATACATCTTCCTCTAAAGGTTTTTATCAAACATGAAGAAATTTCGGCCCAACAGTTGGAACAAAAAAATGTTGCTTTAAAGGGTAAGGAAGAAAAACCTACCACCGAAAGGCAGAAAAAATTATCCAAACCTTCGTTGTTAACCTCTCTGCTTCCTACGGTGGAAAAAGAATATAAGACCCTTTTTAGGAAAATTTCCCTTAAAGGAAGAGCCAAACTTACAAAGGGAGGAGAGATAGAGCTAAACATAAACCGCAAGGTGGTTTATATGCCTAAAATACAACCTATAAAGGTGGAGGTTCCTCCCGCCCCCGCGGTGGTTAAGATTACCGTTTTACCCGACGGTAGGGTTATAAATCCAATTTTCATAAAAAGGAGCGGAAACGCCAAGGTGGACACGGCCATTTTAAACTTTGTTAGAAATTTGCGTTTTGAACCTATAAATGAACCGATTATTCAGGAAATTACAATCACTTTCCAATTTAAGGTTCAATCTTGAGAGATTCGACCTTGGATAGGATTTGTTTTATTTTTTCCATCTCCTTTTTGGGAATATCCACCTTTTTGGGGATAGCCTTTTTCAACTCTTGTGCCGAACTGACTTTTTTCAACACCTCTTGGGGTTGAGTTTTTTCTTCGGAACCCTTTTCAGGAGAAGGTTTTTCTTGTTCCTCTATCGGAAGCTGTTTTTCTTCGACCTCTTTAGGTGGCTCGAACTTTTTTTGTTCAACCTTGGAGGGTTTTATTTCCTGTTCTTCTACCTTTGTTGTTTCTTTTTTATTTTGTTCTTTGAAAGGTTTTTCTTCCTTTTCCTCTATTTCGGAAGGTTTTTCATTGTCTTCTCCCTCGGGAGGTATACCTTCATGTAAATATCTGTTTAGGAATTCATGAACAATCTCTTCGACTATTTCGTCGTAGTTTCTTTCTATGAAGAAATTTTCTGTTTCTATTTCAAACTCGCCGCGTGCCTTTTGGGGGTCGGGCACAAGTTCGAATTTAACCAAATCGCCTTTAACCTCTTGAAGGACATCTTTTATAAGCTCTACATCTTGGGGGTTAGCCCTAACCGTAATTTCCCCCTCGATGAGCTTTTCCATAAAGACCGAGCGGAAAATTTTCTTTAAATCTTCCTCGCGGTGGAGCTCATCTTTCTTTAAAACCTCCTTTAGGACATCAACGATTATCCTTTCGGCTAGGGAAAACCACCTTTTTTCCAAAAATTGGATGGTTTGGGAAAATTGGCCGGCCAAACTCTTTATGGATTTTTCTATCTTCTGTTTTTCGGCCATAGCCTGGGCCAAAATTTGGTTTAACTGCCGGAGGTTTTGCTTTAAATTTTCATTTTCCTGTTTAAGTTTTTTAACCTCTTCCAACAAAAGTTGCTTTTCGTTCTCTAAGGTTTTTACCCTCATTTGGTAGGCTTTTTTTGTCTGTTCCAACTGTTGTTTCAATTGTTCAATTTCCTGCCTCTGTTTTTCTACGAAATCTTCCAACTTCTTCAGTCGGATTTTTAATTTTTCTTCCTCGGAAAGGTCTTTTTCTTCCTTTGGCCCCAAAAAGTCGATAGGAGCGAAGGGCTCAAAATCGTAGGAAGTCATGATATTTATTAAAAAATAAATTAATTTCTGTAAAATCTCATCAATATGAAAGCTATAATACCCGTTGCAGGTTGGGGAACCCGCTTTTTACCCGCAACAAAGGCTATGCCCAAGGAAATGCTACCCGTTGTTGACAAACCGGTCATTCAATACATAGTAGAAGAACTTTTGGATGCCGGGGTCTACGATATTGTTTTTGTAACCGGTAGGCATAAAAGGGCTATAGAGGACCATTTCGATATAAACCCCGATTTGGAACAGCATTTGGAACGAGCGGGTAAAAAAAAGCTACTGCAATTGGTTAGAAATATAAGCCATCTAATAAATCCTATCTATATAAGACAAAAACAACAATTAGGTTTGGGTCATGCTATTTTAACCGCCCGCCCTGCTCTGGGAGCCGAGGAACCCTTTCTGGTCTCTTTGGGGGACATAATTATTAGAAAGGAGAACACCGTAAAAAGGTTGATAGAGCTCCACAAAAGGTTCGGTAAAAGTGTAATAGCCCTATTTGAGGTTCCCCGCGAAGAAGTTTCCAAATACGGTATAGCAAAAGTCAAAAAGATAGACGAATCGATTTATCTTATAGAGGACATTGTGGAAAAACCGTCGGTGGAAGAAGCACCTTCCAACCTGGCGGTGGTGGGAAGGTATCTGTTTACCCCCTCCTTGTGGGAAAAATTGGAAAAAACCAAACCGGGCAAAGGTGGAGAAATCCAACTGACGGATGCTATAAAGGCACTCCTGCAGGAGGAGGCGGTTTATGCCTTTAAAGTAACCGGAAAGGTCTACGATACCGGTAACAAATTGGGATTTTTGAAAACCATAGTAGATTTTGCCCTGGAAAGACCCGACCTTTCGGCGGAATTTATGGAATACCTCCAACAGGTGGTTAAAGAAAACTCTAAAGCTAAAAAATGAACTTCAATTTGGAGAAATTAAAAAAACTGCAAACCGAGTGCGGAAAAAAAATAAAGGAAACCGACCGTATAGATGTAGAAAAAGTCCGCTACATAGGAGGTATGGATTTAACCTTCAAATCCCTAAAAGAGAACCCCACCGAAGCTTTGGTTTCCTTGGCGGTGGTAGATTTAAAAACCCTAAAGCCGGTGGAGTTTGTTGTTCATCGCACCGTGGTTGATTTTCCCTATATTCCTACCTTTTTAGCTTTTAGGGAATTACCCGCCCTTTTGGAGGTTTACTCAAAAAGCCAAATCCAACCCGAGGTATTTTTTATAGACGGACAGGGAAAAATCCATCCCCGCAAGTGTGGTATAGCCGCCCATTTCGGGGTTAAAACCGATACCGTAGCCGTAGGAGTAGCAAAATCCCACCTCTACGGGGTTTATAAAGAACCCTGCCAACAAAGGGGTTGTTTTTCCCTTGTAAAAGACCCAAAAACGGGGGAAATTTTGGGAGCCGTTTTAAGGACTCGAAATAATGTAAAACCCATTTTTGTATCGGTGGGAAACAATATAACCCTGCCGAGTGCTCTTAAATTGGTTTTAAAAAGCTCAAAATACCGCATACCCGAGCCTTCGCGGCTGGCCCATTACATTCTTCAAAAAAAACGGAAAGAGTTGGGCTGGTAGAGCTTTTAATTTTTTAAAGTTATCTCCGTTCCCACGCCTTCGTCGGTAAAAATCTCAAGCAGTATCGAATGGGGTAGGCGGCCGTCTATTATGTGAACTTTTTTAACCCCCCCTTTAAGGGCTTCGACCGCCGATTTAACTTTAGGAATCATTCCCCCCTTAATGGTTCCGTTTTTTATTAATTCCTCTATTTGGTCATCTTTTAGTTTCTTTATAAGGTTGGAATTTTTATCTTTTACCCCTTCGGTGTCGGTTAGGTAAATTAATTTTTCCGCCTTTAGGGCTTTGGCTACGGCGGCGGCGGCTATGTCGGCGTTTATATTGTAGGCTTCCCCCTGGGGGCCAACACCTATGGGGGCTATAACGGGAATGTAGTTTTGGGCAATTAATGTTCTTAAAAGGTTGGTGTTAACCTCCTCTATTTCCCCCACCAGACCTATATCCCCTTCGGGAGGTTTAATTCCCAAACGTTGGACAAAGTAGGAACTGTCTATTTTCCTTGCCCGCAAAAGCCGACCGTCCCTTCCCGAAAGTCCAACGGCGTAAATATCGCCTCCCGAATGCTTATTTATAAGGGCAACAATATCTTTGTTGATATCACCGCTAAGAACCATTTCCACAATGTGCATGACCTCTTCGGTGGTTTTCCTTATACCCCCCACGAATTCGACGGCGATATTTAGCTTTTTCAACATTTCATTAATGTGCTTTCCGCCTCCGTGGACTATAACGGGGTGAATGCCTACAAACTTTAGCAGTAAAACATCCTTGGCAAAGCTTTCCCTTAGGGCTTCGTCAACCATTGCCGAACCGCCGTATTTGATTACAAAAATCTTCCCGCGGAACTGCCTAATATAGGGTAAAGCCTCAAGGAGAATGTTGGCTTTTTCTATCAGTGATTCCATAAGCCAAAATTATCCAAACTTGTTTATTCCAAAAAATGCAACCGTAAGTTAAGGTTCACAAAATAATGTTATTTTTATTTTCTTGAACCTGGAAAGGAGGCAAAAAATGGCTATTTCCGCGGAAAAAATTTTGTATGACGATGGAACCCATAAATGTTTGCTTTTGGAAGATTACGGCCAGGGTCAGATGGTGCAATCCAACGTCTACCTAATAGTGGACAACAACAAGGGAATGATTTTAGACCCCGGCGGACACAAATTATTTAAACCCCTCTTTTCGGATATAGCAGCAATTATAGGTGTGCAAAACTTGGAATATATATTCCTATCCCACCAAGACCCCGATATAGTGGCCGGAATTAACGGTTGGCTAATGACAACCAACGCGACCGCCATCATATCCAAGTGGTGGCTAAGATTTATTCCCCACTACGGTTTGGACAAATACGTGGAACCTCGCCTAAAAGGTTTGGAAGACGAAGGCGGAATTTTAAGATTGGGAAATGCGGATATTTTCATAATCCCCGGCCACTTTATGCACTCGCCCGGTCATTTCCAAGTTTACGACCCTGTCTCCAAAATCCTCTTTAGCGACGATATGTTCTTCAGCTTCGGAATGCCCTATATGTTTGTAAATCCGGGGGACAACATAGAGGAGCATATAGAAAAATACATGGCTCCTTTCATAAGGCGTTTCATGGGCGGAAAGCAGGTATTCAAACCTTACGCCCAAATGTTGAGGGATTTGGACGAGGCCTTCGGTATAGAAATGATAGCTCCCCAGCACGGGGCTATTATCAAAGGCCACGACAATGTAATGAAACTAATAGAATGGATAGAAAACTTCGAAGCAGGCCCCGATATTATAGGGGAAGTATTTAGGATTCCCACAAAGCACATTAAATTTGATTAACTTTCTTCTTTTGGTTTAAAAATTTTTCCCTTTCCTTTTAAGGGTTTTGAAAAAGAAAGACCTTAAAGGGAATTAAAATTTTTTCTCCGAATAGAGGTATTTTCTTAAAGTTTCCCTAAGGAAGTTTAGTCGGGCCAGAAAGAAGTTTAACCTATTGGAGAAGGGATAGTTGAAAAATTCTTCCTCCATGTGTTTGAGTTTTATTTCCACCGAACGGGCAAATACTTGGTTCCTTATTAACCTTTTTAAAATTTGAACTTCCCTTTTAACTTTTTCGTAGTGTTGTTTGAAAATTCTTAGCTCCTCCTCGGTGGGCTTGCGGGGCTTGTAAAAAGCCCACCTTACCGACCAGTTTACCGAGGAGGCGATTTCCGAAACTTCTTCAAATAGAGGTTTCATTTTTTTTACAGTTTCCAACGGGGTCTTTGTTAAAAAAGTTTTTTTAAGCCGCCCTTTTAAGGACATATCTTAATTAGATTATAGTCCTCATAAAGGCTTTAGATGTGATTGCGAATTAACAAGTAATTTTTGACAGGGTTCTTTAAAAGGAAAAGGAAAAGGGTTGCACAATAGTTAATTAACAGGCAAACCTAATTTTTCCCTTTTGCTCAAAATGTGTTTTTCTATTCCATCGGCTACGCTTACGGGGTCGTCGCCTAAGGCTACCTTTCCGCCGGTTAGCTTTTCAACTTCTTCGGTTAAAAGCTTAACGACCTTGTCGGAACCGCCCACCGGGGGAGTGGGGGATATGTGGGTGTAGAAGCCCATTGCCACTGCCGAAAAACCGTCCACAACCGCCTTTTGTTCCATATATTCGGGGGCTGTAACGGCGGCGGGAAGGTCGGCGGTATCAACGCCTATATAGTTGGCCAAAGCCACGGTTGTCATTATTACCCGTCCCGTATCGGTGCATGTTCCAAAAGATAGCACGGGAGGTATACCCAGCTGATGGCAAAGTTCTCTTAGGCGTTTTCCGGCCTTTTGGGCTGCTTCGGGGCTTTCTAAACCGGCCACCTGCATACCGGCGTTTCCGCAACCTCCGCCTATAACGAGTATATCCCTTTTGATTAATTCTTCGGCCAAAGCGACAGTTAAACCATCGTGGGGGCCGTTGGCCAAGGAGGTGCAATTTATTAAGGCAACAATACCTTTTATGTATCCTTCCTTTATAGCCTCTATAATAGGCTCAAGAGACCCGCCTACCGCCTTTATTAAAGCCTCGGCACTAAAGCCTGCCATTACTTTCCTTTTGAACTTGGAAACATCGGCGGGTTTAATTTCTCCTTTTTTAATTTTTTCCTTACGAATTTTGAAGTTTTCTATGGCCCTATCGATGATTTTTTCGACAACTTCCCTTTCCTTGCCCGGTTTCCAGATTATTTTTTCCGAACCGGGGACACCGATAATATCGGTTACCGCAATTAGTTTGAACTGGTATTTATCGGCATACTCCTTGAGGTTGGCCAAAGAACAGTTCATATCCATAACGAAGGCATCCACCGCCCCCGTGGATAGGAAATACTCGAGGGCTATCCAGTTGTGGGTTAAACCGGCAAAACCGTCGGGGTTTACCCTTTGGAGCATCTCCTGCCCGGTTTCGATGGAGCCTACTATTTTTATTCCCTTAGCCCCCGCAGCTTTTGCCTTTTCTTGAATTTTGGGGTCTCTTATAGCTTCCAACAGGGCAAAACCTACAAAGGGTTCGTGGCCATTGGGGAGGATATTCACATAATCGGGGTCTAATACACCAAAGTCAACATAACCCTCGTGGGGGGTGGGGGTTCCGTAAAGGGCGTCTTGAATATATTCCAATATGGCGGTGCTTTCAAAGGCCGAAGCTACCCCGTTTCTTAAGGCCGCCAGAGCCAAGGAAATGTAATCGCCGTCTATATTGGTCATGGAGCGGGCTACATTATCCACCAACTCCATTAACGCTCCTTTGGGGAAAATGCCCAACTGACGGAAGATTTCCTTCCTCTTTTCGGGGGCCAACTTTTCTACCAGAGTGGATTCCGTAGGCTCGGCCAAGTAGTGGAGATATTTTTCCCCGACCTCTACGGCCATTTTGTCGATGGGAAGGCTGGTATCTACGTACATTATTTCGGCGAGAAGTTTTAATTTGGATTCGTCCTTTATTGTGAAAGGTGTTTCGCCTTTTCCGGTTTTTATAAGTGTCAATGCCGCTTCGCGCGCGTGGTAGGTGTAGGCCGCCAACCCCATATTGGCTTTAATAAGGAGGTTCCTCATAACTATTCCGTGGGCGTCGATACCGCAAACACCCCGAGGAGTTTTAGGGGTTATTCGGCAAGGCCCCATAGAGCAGAGTTGGCAGGAAATACCGTCCTTACAGAATTTGCAGCGGATTTTTTCCATTTCCGCGAAGCGGTCGGCTACGTTGGAAAGCCCTTCTTCGTGAACCTTTTTATACATATAGTTAACGCTTTCATGAACCGAAATAGGTTTTACTAAATCTTCCTTCTTAAATAGTCCGAAAACCATTTTTACCCTCCCTTTTAGGGTTTGGAATTAAAGTAGACCATCGGAAGGAAGCTTTAACATTGAACGGCTTCAAAAAAAGGAGAAATAAAAAATTGATTCCAATCAAAGGTTAAAACTCTTATAACCCCTTTAGAGCGTTAACCCCTGGCTGAAGGCCAGAGTTAACGGTTAGAAGGGAGAGTGCTATTGTTGGCTAGTTGCTATTGTTATATGGCTATGCGTTTTTTGATAGTGGGAGATGTAATAGGAAACCCCGGTCGGAGGGCTATTAAAAAACTTTTGTCCCACCTTAAGGAGGAAATTCAATTTGACTTTTTTATACTCAACGGGGAAAACCTGGCCGGCGGGTTTGGGATTACAAAAAAAATCTACCAAGAGGTTAAGTCTTGGGGTGTCGATGTAATAACAGGCGGAAACCACACTTGGGATAAAAAAGAGATTTTTCAGTTCATAGAAGAGGCTAAAGACCTCCTGCGGCCGGCCAATTATCCCCCCTCCGTTCCCGGTAGGGGATGGAATATTTTTGAAAAAAAAGGTCTTAGGGTGGGTGTTATAAACCTAATGGGGTTGGCCTTTATGAACCCCTATTTGGAAAATCCCTTTTTGACCTTCGATAGGATTTATGAAGAAATTAAGGAGATGGCCGACATTGTGGTGGTAGATTTTCATGCCGAAGCTACCGCCGAAAAAAACGCCTTTGCCCTCTATGCTTTGGGAAGGGCCCAAATAATTTTCGGAACCCACACCCATATACCCACCGCCGACGAAAGGATAATAGAAGGAAAAACCGCCTATATAACCGACGTAGGTATGACGGGAGTATTAAATTCCGTTATAGGGGTTAACTTAAAGGATACCCTTCCCCTCTATTTGCAAGGGATAAAGAAGAGGTTCCATGTAGCGGAAAAAGGGGAAGTTGTTTTTAATGCCCTTGTGGTGGATATAGACGAAACTTCATTAAAACCTTTAAAAGTCCAAAGATTGCAAAAGCTCCTTCCGTGGGAAGAATTAAAGGGGATATCCGTTTAAAAGGCTTTTTCTTTTTCGTTTGTCCTCTCCCAATAGGGGAACATAAAGCGTCATTTCCTTTAAACGGGAAACCAAGGCGGGAGAAATTCTATCGTCCAACCATTGGGAAGAGGTTGCATTATCCTCCTTTTGGAGGTTGTTTTTTTCTTCCTCTTTGTGGTAGCTGGGGACATAGTTGGTTGTTATAATTGTGGGCTTTCTATGGTTATAACGACGGTTGAGAATTAAATAGAGAATATCGGCATCCCATTCGCTCAAATATTCGTTTCCTAAATCGTCCAAAACCAGCACCGGTATTCGGGATACCAAATCCAAAAATCGGGAAAGTTGATTTTTGGCCGCCGCCTCTTTGGCTTTTATTAACAATTCCTTTGTTTGGAAAAATAAACCTCTAAGTCGGTAGTCTTTATATATTTTCTTCAAAAGAGCGGCCGCCAAGTAGGTTTTTCCCGTCCCCGGGGGCCCAACAATTAATAATCCTCTGCCACTTTGGAGGTTGTTTTTTAATTTCTCCAAATAGCCTTCTAATTGGGCTTTATTTTGAACATTTTTCTTTGCTTTCTCCAAATCAGCCTTCCAATAGCGGGGTGGTATATTCAAGTATTTTCCTATATTGAACCTATATTGACATTCACATTTATAGGCTCCTTTGTCGGTAAATATAACTCCCAAACCTTTGCACTTCGGGCAAACATTATTTTTGTTTCCTCGGGAAGGTTTCATTAAGAAAACAATTAACCTTTATCGGGAACAAAACCAATAAAGATAATTTCCAACCAAGGTTGTTAAACCATAATCTAATTCCCCACTATGGAATTTTTAAAAAAGCTCTTTTGTAAGGTAGCGATTGCTTTTTTCGTAATCTTTCTTGGGTTAATGGGTTTGGGAATATGGCTAAAAAGTAAAATCCCCACCACCCCCAAAGTTGCGGTTTTAAAAGTCGAAGGGGTTATAAACACCGCCGACGATATTTTGGCGAGGCTCAAGAAGGTTGAAGAGGACAAATCTATAAAGGCCTTGGTCGTGCGGGTAAACTCCCCCGGCGGGGCGGTTGGGGCCTCGCAGGAAATTTACGAGGAACTTAAAAAGATAAAGGAAAAATACAAAAAACCTGTTGTGGTATCTATGGAAAATGTTGCGGCCTCGGGAGGTTTATACATATCCCTTCCCGCCAACGTTATCTATGCCAACGGCGGAACCATAACAGGTTCTATAGGGGTAATAATCCAAAAGTTGACGGTTAAAGAACTGCTCCACAAGTTGGGAATAAAGGCCGAAGTTGTCAAAACGGGAAAATATAAAGATATTCTTTCCCCCTTTAGGGATATGACCCCCGATGAAAAGGAATATCTACTTAAGTTGGAAGAAAATGTTCTAAACCAATTTAAGGAAGCCGTTGTAGAAAACCGCAAAGGGAAACTAAAAGTTGATATAAACCAAATAGCGGACGGAAGAATTTTAACAGGAAGCCAGGCTAAGGAAATTGGATTGATAGACAAAATAGGAAACTACCAAGATGCCATTTCCGAAGCGGCTTCCTTGGCGGGAATAAAAGGCAAGCCCGTAGTGGTGGAGTTGAAAAAGGAACAACCTTTGGTTAAGAAAATCTTAGGAACTTCCCTTAAAGGGGTTAATATGTTGGACTTTGATTCCCCCCTTATGGTTTACTATCTCATGCATTAAAACCCAATTTGATAACTTTTTTCTTTTTCAACCTTCTATGTTTAAAGATATTTTTTCACCTGCCAAAGGTATGTAAATTTAGAACCTGATATGCTGGTTGAGCATATAAACAACCCCAACGATGAAAAAGAACTTCAAGCCTTAATAGAACGGATGATAGATATAAGCAAAAGCAAGGGCAGTAAGGTAACCACCCAAAGAATTTTAATATTCAAGGAACTGGCAAAGAAAACCAAGGAGCACCCCTCGGCGGAAGAGATTTATGAAAGCCTTAAGGATAAAGTTTATGGTCTTTCAATAAGCACCGTTTACAGGGCATTAAGCACCTTCGAGGAATTGGGATTGGTTAGACGCATAGCAACCCCCGACGGTCGGGCCCACTACGAAATAGCGGTAAAACCCCACGGGCATTTTATCTGTCAAAATTGTAAAAAAGTTTTCGATATTGAGGATATTCAAGAACCTTTGGAGCATATAAGGGAACAATTAAAGGAAAAAGGCTACACGGTTAACGAATGCAACTTTGTATGTTATGGAATTTGCCCATCCTGTCAAAACTAAGATTGGTTTGAAAAATACTTTTCGTAAAATTCGGCCTTCCACTTTTGAAATCTTCCTTCGATAATAGCCTTCCTCATTTGCTCCATAAGCCGTTTGTAGAATGCCAAATTGTGAATTGTGTTCAATATATAGGCGGTTATTTCGTCGACATTAAACAGATGTCTTAAATAGGCCTTGGTGTAATTTCGGCATGTGTAGCAATCACATTCGGGGTCGGGGGGAGAAAAATCTTTGCGATATTTCTGATTTCCTATATTGACTTTGCCGTAGGTGGTGTAGAGGGTTCCCGTTCGGGCCACCCTCGTGGGAAAAACGCAATCAAACATATCGACGCCCCTTTCAACGCTTTCAACCAAATTTTCGGGTTTTCCCACGCCCATGAGATACCTAGGCTTATTCCACGGAAGCAGGCGGGTAACCTCTTGGGTCATCTCATACATCGTTTGGGCGTCCTCTCCCACCGACAGCCCGCCTATGGAATATCCGAAAAGGTAATCGTCATATTCCATAGTTTTTAGGGCGCTTTCCCGCCTTAAATCCTTCCAAAAGGCCCCCTGCACAATACCAAAAAGGGCTTGGTCGTCGCGGGTTCGGGCTTTTATAAAGCGTTCCAACCACCGTATAGTCCTATCCAAGGCTTCGGCGGCGGTTGTGTAATCGGTAGGGTAGGGCACAACCACATCCAGGGGCATTATTATGTCCGCCCCAAGGACTTCCTCTATATAGGCAACGAATTCCGGGGTAAATAGATGCAAATCGCCCGCCAGATGGTCTCTAAATATAACCCCCTCTTCGGTAATTTTTACGCTGGCCTGCCCCTTTTTCCGTGCCAAGGAAAAAACCTGAAAGCCTCCGCTGTCGGTAAGTAAGGCCTTTTTCCAGTTTATAAAGTTGTGCAGACCCCCCGCCTCTTTAATTACATCTAAGCCCGGCCTCAAGTAAAGGTGATAGGTATTTCCCAAAATAATCTTATAGCCCAACTCCTCAACCTCGCGGTGGGTAACCGCCTTAACCGTCCCCAAAGTTCCCACAGGCATATATACGGGGGTTTCTATTTCCCCGTGGGGGGTCTTTAATATTCCCGCCCGTGCATTACCGTCGGAGGCAATAACTTTAAACTCAAATAGGTCTTTATTCCAGCTTATCATCAAGGGTTGTTAATTTAACTTTCCCCACTCCGAAAAAAGGAAATAACAAAAGACTAAAAGTAAAAGCTTTTAATTTTTCAAATCCTTTAAAAGGTTTAATATCTGCTGAACCCCCTCTTTGGAAGGTGTTGAATAAAAGGTTTTCCCTTCGGGGGTGGTTATTACCAAAGTAGGAACACGGTAGTATTGTATAAACCTCGGGAAGGTAAAGTCTTGAATTGCTTCGAAAAATCTTGCCGCATCGTAGGGGCGGCCTTCCACAATCCTTATTAAGCCGAGCATATATTTGGCTTCGTCCATTTTGTTGTAAAGGTGGGCAAAGGCTTTTTTAGCCTCGTGAAGGTAATATTCATCTTTATCCGAAAGGAGGTAATCGACAAAATAATTAAACCCTTCAATGAAAAGTTTTTCTTCGGGCTTCATTCCGTAGGTCATATAGTCGAAGGAGCTTTCTATGTAGGTTTCAACATTATCGTGCTCCACATAGGGGGCCTCTTTGCTCTCAAAAAAAGAGGGGTGTCCTTTGTAAATGTGAACTTTGAATTCCATAACCTAATAGTGTCCTATTTTTGGTTGGCTAAAAGTTGTGATTAAAACCCTATTTTTGGGAAAATTTTAACAAACGTAGCTTGGAAAATCCTTTAATCCATGGAAAGGTCTTTTTTAAAAAAGCTCCTTCAAAAGTTTAAAAACTTGAACATAGCCGTTGTGGGGGACGTTATATTAGACAAATACCTTTTTGGGAAGGTAGAAAGAATATCCCCCGAGGCTCCCGTTCCTATTTTTGAAATAGAAAGGGAGGAATTTCGTGCGGGCGGGGCGGCCAATGTTGCCCTAAATCTATCCTCCTTAGGTGTGGGAAAGGTTTCCCTCTTCGGTGTGGTTGGCAAAGACCCCGAGGGGGAAATTCTAAAAAACCTCCTTAAGGAAAAAGGTATAGAAGCCCACCTTTTGGAGGATTCTAATAGACCTACCACCCGAAAGACGAGAATAGTAGCAAAATCCCAACATCTGCTTAGAATTGACCGCGAACAAAGGAAGGAATTAGACCCAAATTTAACCCTAACTTTGGTAGAAAAAATTTCTCTAAACCGCCCGCAGGCTGTTATAGTTTCCGATTATGCCAAAGGTGTAATAACCCCCCTCCTTATGGAGGAATTAAAAAAGCTCTCAATACCTATTTTTGTCGACCCCCGACCTAAAAATGCTCTCCTCTATGAGGGTGTGGAATGTATAACCCCTAACCGTAAAGAGTTTGAAGAAATATCTACCTTCCTTAAGGTGGAAAATAACGATTTCGAAAACCGTGCAAGGGAAGTTAAAAGAAAGCTCCAACTTAAAACTTTGGTTATAACCTTGGGGGAAAAAGGTCTAGCCCTCCTTAAAGAGGAAAAAGTTCAATATTTTCCCGCCACGGCAAAAGAGGTTTTTGATGTTACGGGTGCGGGGGATACGGTAATAGCTACGCTGACGGCCGCCCGAACCGCCGGGGCCGATTGGGAAACCGCCTGCCGTCTTGCAAACCTAGCGGCGGGTATTGTTGTCGGCAAACTCGGAACGGCCACCGCAACGCCAGAAGAAATTTTAAACATGAAAGTGTAGGTATTTATAGGGTTATTTAAAATTGTTTCCGATGGAAGAACAACAAAAGCCCAACCTACCCGAGGAAGAAAATAAAATCCCCCTACGGGAAAGGGAAGATATGGTTCTAAATACGGGGGAAAGTCCGGCAAACCCTCCTATGGAAAATAAAAACCAAACCCCTCTAAGTGACATACAAGATTTGAAAAACATACTTCAAGGGGAAGACCAAGGTCATCAACCCACCCCTCAAAGTTTACCCCCTTTAGAGGAACAAAATGAGGAAGAAAATGCCGAAGACATTTTAATGGCCCTTTTAAGCGTTCCCTTAGAAGTTACGGTAGAAGTAGGTTCTAAAAAAATAACTTTGGAGGAATTATTTTCCCTAAGACCCTCTTCGGTTATCGTATTAGACAAACCACTAAGTGAACCTGTAGATATAAAAGTCAACGGAAAAAAAATAGCCGAAGGGGAATTGGTGGTTGTAAATAACCGTTTTGGGGTAAAAATAACCCGAATAATCTCCCCCGAAGAGAGATTGAAAAAACTTAAGAACTGAAAAAGGAATTTTTAAAGAATTTCCCTTAGGTAGGGATTGTTTTTCTTTTCATAACCTAAATTGGTCAAGTCGTAATGGCCGGTTATAACCGTTGTAGTTTCGGGAAAGATAGAAAACACCTTTTTTAGGGATTGTTTCAAATTTTCCCAAGAACCGCCCGGAAGGTCGTAGCGTCCTATACCACCCTTAAAGAGTAGGTCGCCCGCTATTAATAACCTTAATTGGGGAACATAAAACACAACACTTCCGGGAGTATGGCCGGGAGTTTCATAAACTTCCACACTTAGGTTTCCTAAGGAAAATTTATCCCCCTCCTTTAGATAGCTATCTATGGGAGGATTCAAATAGGCACCCAAATATTGGGCAAAACCCGGCCAAAGTTCCTCCTTTAGGAGGAAGTTATCTTTTTCATTCATACAAACGGGAACGTCGGGAAATTTTTCCTTTAGAGGTTTTACATGACCAAAATGGTCTATATGTCCGTGGGTTAAAAATATCCCCTTTAAGGAAAGATTATTTTCTTCCAAAAATTGGATTAACTTATCGCTATCCGCCCCGGGGTCAAATATAAAAGCCTCTCCTTGGGAGTAAAGTATTGTGGAATTTACCGCCAGTTTTCCAACAGGTATAACTTTGAAGCCTTCGGTCATTAAGAACAAATGTATGGAAAAGTTTGATTTTTATTGTTGGTAAGGAAATTGAATCCCGCTTTGGCAGGCGTTAGGACAACTATATGGGATACAGCCCGATGTAAGTGGCACTCGTTGCCATCCCGCTTTGGCAGGCTTATTAAAAATAAAAGAAGGAAAAAGGGAATTAGAACTCGGGCATATCCATTCCGGCGCCCGCGCCTTTATCTTCTTTCTTTTCGGGAATGTTAGCAACTATAGCTTCGGAGGTTAGCAATACTCCGGAAGCGGATACGGCATTTTCTATAGCGGTTCTTTCAACTTTGGTGGGGTCGATGATTCCTTCTTTAACCATGTCTACGTATTCACCTTTGGCGGCGTTGAATCCTATGTTGGGGTTTTCTTTTCCGAGTTCGATAACTTTGGCTAAAACCATTCCGCCCTCATATCCTGCGTTGTAGGCGATTTGTTTTAGAGGTGCTGTGCATGCTCTTGCAATAATCTTAACTCCGATTTTTTGGTCTTCGTTGTCTACTTCTACCTGCTCTTCGAGGTTTTCGGAAGCCCTTACCAGGGATGTTCCACCACCGGGAACAATACCTTCTTCGAGGGCTGCTTTGGTAGCGTTAACGGCGTCTTCCACACGGTATTTTTTCTCCTTTAGGTCGGCTTCGGTGGGTGCTCCAACTTTGATGATAGCAACACCACCGGTAAGCTTAGCCAACCTTTCTTGTAGTTTTTCTCTGTCGTAGTCGGAAGTTGTTTCTTCAATTTGGCGTTTGATTTGCTCAATGCGTTTTTTGATTTCTTCGGGGTCTCCTTTTCCGCCAATGATGGTGAAGTTTTCTTTATCTACAACTACCTTGTCGGCCTGGCCGAGCATGTCGAGGGTTACGTGCTCTAGTTTAATTCCGAGGTCTTCAGTGATGGCGGTTCCGCCGGTTACAACGGCTATGTCTTGGAGGTATTCTTTTCTTCTTTGACCGAATCCGGGAGCTTTAACCGCGCAAGTTCTGATTACGCCTTTTAGGTGGTTTACCACCAAGGTAGCCAAAGCTTCACCTTCTACATCTTCGGCTATGATGAACAAGGGTCTTCCTGCCCTTGCTACTTGTTCAAGTACAGGCAATAGTTCTTTTATGTTGTTTATTTTCTTTTCGTATATCAAGATGTAGGGGTTTTCCAATTCGCAGGTCATTTTCTCGGGGTTGGTTATGAAGTACGGAGATAGGTAACCCCTGTCGAATTGCATACCTTTAACAACTTCCAAGGTAGTTTCGGAGGTTTTTCCTTCTTCAACGGTAATAACGCCGTCTTTACCTACTTTTTCGATGGCGTCGGCAATTAGTTTTCCGATTTCAGGGTCGTTGTTGGCGGATACGGTGGCAACCTGTTCGATTTCTTCTCTGGTTTCTACTTTCTTGGATAGTTTCTTGAGGTTTTCGATTACTTTTTTGGCGGCTTTTTCCATACCCCTTCTGATGTCCATGGGGTTGGCACCGCCGGTGATTGCTTTAATTCCTTCGTTGAAGATAGCTTGAGCCAATACTGTAGCTGTGGTAGTTCCGTCACCCGCTTTATCGTTGGTTTGGGAAGCTACTTCCTTAACCAATTGGGCACCAACGTTTTCGAGAGGGTCGGGCAATTCGATTTCTTTAGCAACGGTAACACCATCTTTAGTTACAATAGGGCCGCCCCATTGTTTTTCGATAATTACTTCCCTACCTTTGGGGCCCAAGGTTACTTTAACGGCGTTAGCCAATTTATCAACACCGGCTTTTAATTTAGCTCTTGCTTCTTCACCATATACAATTTTTTTAGCTCCCATAGCTCCCACCTCCTTTTATTTTTTTGTTGATTATTTTTCAAGAACGGCCAAAACTTCGTCTTCAGAAAGAACCAAATATTTTTCGCCTTCCAATTCTACTTCGGTACCGGCGTATTTATTGAAAACTACGTAATCGCCTACTTTAACTTGCAAAGGTTTTAGCTCTCCATTTTGGAGTAGTCTACCTTCCCCAACGGCAATAACTTCACCAACTTGGGGTTTTTCTTGTGCGGCATCGGGAATGATAATTCCCGAGGGAGTTCTTTGCTCTTTAGGTTCCTCAACTTTTACCACTATTTTGTCGTATAGGGGTCTTAGCTTTGCCATTTCCCGCCACCTCCTTTATTTCCTTTGTTCGTTTTTTTTAATATAGCTTTTACCTTTGTTTTTGTCAATATCCTTTTAAAGGAATTTGAGTATTGTCCACTAAAGTAAAAACACGACTTTTTACTCTTAAAAAGGCAACCAAATCGGGCGAAATAATCTTTGAAACAAACCAATAAACCGGATTAATTCAAAAATGAACTTTTAAAGGCTAAAATCATTTGTATAAGAGGATACTAAATGAGGGTATTAAAAAAAGTATTACTGGGAAAGGTAAAAGTTTCCGATATCCATCTGGTGGCAAGTGCAAGTTTACTAATCCTTGTTTTGGAACAGTTATTTATAGTTTTTAACCAAAAATTTAGGTTAGGAATGGTAAGTAATTTTGACCTTTTTTTGCTTGTTGTTTTTGCCCTTTTATTGATATACCAAATATACGGTTATTTCAGGTACTATCGATTCTATCAATACCCTTTAAAGGACCTCTATCTTTTAGAAGGTCCTTTTCCGGTAGCTTTAGCAATTACTATATTAGTCCTTTCTTTGTTAGTGTTAATAAAAAACAGCGAAAGGTTTTGGATAGTTTGGCACAGTTTTTAGAAAAAAGAGAAGGTCCTTTTCCGGTAGCTTTAGCAATTACTATATTAGTCCTTTCTTTGTTAGTGTTAATAAAAAACAGCGAAAGGTTTTGGATAGTTTGGCACAGTTTTTAGAAAAAAGATAGAAGTAGAGAAGTTACTGGGTGGGAATATTGGGAAACTCGTTGATTGTCATACGGTAGATTATCCAACGGTAGTGGTGATAATTGGGGGGAAGTTTTAGCACCACCTGATGTTCTTCTCCGTCTGCATCTTTTAATGTGTCAACTATTAAGGTTGTGCTGTTGGTTAATTCATCGGGACGGTCTTTGTCGTAATCATATTTAGGGTCGGCCGAATAGCTGCCTTGAACCAGAAGGTATATTTTCATAAGTTTTAACTCGTTGTGCAAATCAAAATTGTTGTTAACTAAGTTGTCATCGGGTATTTCATTTATGTACGTATCAACTTTTCCGTCTCCGTCGGTATCCAATCCAAACCAAATATCCCAATCGGCTACACAATTTAGAACAGGCGTATAACTCTTATATCCCGAAGTGTATCTTAGTGTTCTATAAAGGACTTTAGTTCCTTCTACACATTGTTTAGGTAAAGTTGAAGGGGTATATAAATACCAGGCTATGGAGGTGCACTCTTGATTGGTACAACACCAAGGGTTATCTACGTCTTTGCAGGCCGTTTCGTTATCCAAAGGGAAACCGGTTAAAAACTGGTCTATAGATAGGTCTTCTCCATTACACTTTGCGGTTGTTATATAGTCGCGGTTAGGGTCTTCCCATACACACTCGGTATTATCCAAAATGGTTTGAAGGGTAGTCTTAACCGAGGGGTTATCCCAGCTACCTACATCGGGAAAGTCGGCGTAAATAATGCCGGTGCCATTCCAGACCCCAAACCCAACACTATCCTCGGGGTCGGAAGGGGAATATAGGTCAAATACGTTGGAGGTTTCCCTTAGAAGGAGCAATTTGTTATCGGCGGCATGGAGCTCCGTAGCTACGGAACAGGCAGGATTATCCGATAAAAGCGTTCCATTACAATAACTTAGAACAATTTTTTCATTGTTGGAAATACCGTAGCCGGCGTGAATTATATCAAAATGTAAAACGTCTAAGTTTATAGATGTTCTTATGGAAGATGTGGTTTCCCCTCCTACTTGGCCGACTACCTTTAACCCTTTTATTAGTAGCCAGGTAATAATTGAACCGATTATTAAAAATAAAAAGGTCGCAATAAGAATTTCCACCAATGTATAAGCTTTTTTTGACTTTATAAACCCTATAGGCATGGTAAAAATTTTATGGCTAGCAAAATATTATGGTTGTATGAAACTTTTAAAACCACTCTATATTTATTCCTTGCTGTTTTAATAACTCCGCCGCTAAACCGTTTTCACCGCAGGAAGGACTTTTGCTTTTTAAATAAGCCTTTTTAATTTTATATTTCCGCGCTTTGGAAAGAGCCTTTAAAGCCCCTATTCGGAAAAATTTTGTTACATCTCTTTGGGTAAAGTTTGTGATTACTCTATTTTCAATTCGGGTGGCCGGTTCTCGTGGGGTTGGAAGACCTCCTTCAACCTCGGGACATATCGGAATAATCTCTTTATTCTCCAATTTTTCCAGAAGTTCTCTATTTAATTTGTTTTTTCCATCGTAACGGCAATTTACTCCCAACAAACAGGAACTTACAAGGACAGGCTCTTTATCTTTACCCATCGGAAGGAATAAAAATTTAAGAACCCGAAGGTAGGAGGAAAAGAAAAGACCTTTCAAAGTGGTTAAATGAAAAAAAATCCAAGCGAAGTTTATCTATTTTTAAGAAAACGCTTGTATTGGTTTATTCCTCTGAATACCGCAACCTCGGAAAGGTAATCTTCAATTCTTAATAGTTCGTTGTATTTTGCCGTTCTTTCTCCGCGGGCGGGGGCTCCGGTTTTTATTTGTCCGCTGTTTGTTGCAACCGCCAAGTGGGATATAAAGGTGTCTTCGGTTTCTCCCGAACGGTGGGAAATTATGTAGGTATAGCCGTTTTCTTGGGCCAAGCGAATGGTGTCCAAAGTTTCGCTAACCGTTCCGATTTGGTTGAGCTTTATCAAAATCGAGTTTGCTATTCCTTCCTCTATACCCCTTTCCAAAATTTGGGGGTTGGTGGTAAATAGGTCGTCGCCGACTAACTGAACTTTATCGCCCAATCTTTGGGTTATCAGTTTCCAACCTTCCCAATCGTTCTCTGCCATGGGGTCTTCTATGGAGACTATGGGATAGGCTTTTATAAACTCCTCGTAGTAGGAAACCAATTCTTCGGCGGTTAGTTCTTTCCCTTCTATTTTGTATTTTCCATTTTCGTAGAATTCGCTGGAAGCCGCATCCAGGGCCAGCAAAACATCTTCGCCCGCCTTATAACCCGCTTTTTCTATAGCCTCCATTATTAGGTCTAAAGCTTCTCTATTGCTCCTTAAGGAGGGAGCAAATCCTCCTTCGTCCCCTACATTGGTTGAAAATCCTTTTTCTTTTAAGACCTTCTTGAGGGTATGGTATATTTCTACCCCGCAACGGAGGGTTTCATTAAATTCGTCCCCAAAAACGGGGATTATCATAAATTCTTGCAAGTCCAGGTTGTTATCGGCGTGAACTCCGCCGTTGATAATGTTCATAAGGGGGGCGGGTAATACGCGGGCCTGTTCTCCACCCAAATATTTAAATAGAGGTATTCCCAATTCGTTGGCGGCCGCCCGAGCAAAGGCCATAGATACGGCCAATATAGCGTTGGCTCCCAACTTTGATTTGTTGGGAGTTCCGTCGAGCTCTATTAATAGCTCGTCCAACTCCGCTTGGTTTTCTATTTCCAAACCGATTAGCTCTTTGGCGATTATTGAATTTACATTGTCGACGGCTTTAAGGACGCTTTTTCCGAGGAAATACTGCTTGTTTCCGTCGCGGAGTTCCAAGGCCTCATTTTCACCTGTAGAAGCTCCCGAAGGGACTATACCCCTTCCTATAACGCCACTATCGAGCAGAATTTCCGCCTCAACGGTGGGATTGCCGCGACTATCGAGAACCTGCCTTGCTCTAACGTCAACTATTCTGGGCATAGCGCAAATATTGTATTGGGCTCTATCTGTAGTTTTTCCGTAGAAAGATAGAATCAAAAAGCTTAAATGAAAGACCCTATTAAGTTCGGTCAATTTCTTTTCCTCCAAAGGGATTTTAAAATTTCCTCCGACAACGTAAAGTTTTTTGAATTTGTAAAGCTCCCTAAAAGGGGTGTGGCGGTGGAGCTGGGGGCAGGTTTCGGGTTGGGAACGGTAATGTTGGCCCACCTATACCCCCAAACCACCATTTACGCGGTTGAATATCAAAAAAGCCTTTACGAGCTTCTTTTAAAAAATCTGGAACTTAATAAGGTTTCCAATGTTAAACCTGTTTTTTGCGACCTTAGGGAGATAAAAAAATGTTTGCCTTCCCAAATTGCGGATGTTGTTTACTGCAACCCCCCCTTTTGGAGGAAAGAATTTTTAAATCCTTCAACCAAAAAAGGAAAAGAATACATTTATGCCAACTTTGAGGTGGATACCACCTACCGCGACTTTGTGGAGGCAGCCCTTTGGCTTTTGAAATCCTACAAAAGGTTCTTTTTGATGATGGACACCCCTCGGTTTTTGGAAATTGTTGACTTTTTAAGGAGTAAAAAACTTTACCCCAAGAGGGTTAAATTTGTTTTTCCCGCTAAAGGTAAAAAGTCCCATGTCTTTTTTGTGGAAAGTTTTTTGGGTAAACCTACTAAGGAGTTGGAGGTATTGCCGCCCGATTGAGAAATTTAGTATTAGCCTATCCGGTTAACCTTTTAAGCAAATCCTCAACGGTGATTTTTTTATAAGCTTCCTTTCTATGCCAAATACCCACTATAAACACCGTATTTTCGTCGAGTATAAAAACCACCCTGTAGGAACCTACTTTGAGTTTCCACAGGTCTTTTAAGGTTCCTTTCAATCTTTCTCCAAATATTTCCGGTGCCTTGGTTAATTTCTCCTCAATAGCTTTTTTTATTCGCTCTTTTGTTTCCTTATCGAGTTTCTTAATATCTTCCTTAACCTTGGGATGGTATTTAATCCCAAATTTCCTCATGACTTAGAGCATCCTTTTTAGAAAAGCTTTTGAGCCTTTCTTCGGCCAATTTGGAAAGACCAACATCCTCAACAAGGTTTAATCCCAACTCTAAAAACCTTCTGGCGGTTTGGGATAAACTTTCCTTTCTTTCTTTAGCGATATTTTCCAAAACCTGTTGAAGTTCCTCACTAATAGTAATGCTAATTCTCGGATTTTTAGCAGGCATAATTTTACAATTGTAGCACTTTTGCTGCAGCTGACAAGAGGAATTTAAAAACGCTATCCTACAACCTCATGGACAACCTAAAGGTAGGGTTTATCGGCTTTGGAAATATGGGAAGGGCCATAGCCTCGGGACTTTTAAGGAAAAAACTCCTTTCGAAGGAAGATATATTGGTTTCCGTTAAAAGTTCCCAACATAAGGAAAAACTCCAAAAGGAAGGTTTTAATGTTCTTTCCCCTCAAGAGGTTGTAGATAAATCTTCGGTTGTATTTTTAGCGGTCAAACCTTTCGCGGTTAAAGAGGTTTTAAACCTAATTAAGGATAAATTTAATTCGGAAAAACTGCTTATAACGGTCGTTGCCGGACTCCCTATATCCCTTTACGAAAAGATTTTGGGAGAGGATAAAAAAATAGTCCGAACTATGCCCAATGTTAATGTAGCGGTGGGTAGAGGCTTGTGGGGGTTAAGCTATAACGCCAATATAGGGGAAGAAGACAAAACCTTAGTAAAAAAACTTTTAGAGGCTACGGGAAAGGTTTTTGAAATAGATGAAAGCCTTATGGATGCTTTCACCGCCTTAGCAGGGAGCGGGCCGGCCTTTGTTGCGGAAATTATCGACGCCTTCGCTTTGGCGGGGGTTAAATTAGGTTTTTCCCGAAAACAGGCTTTGGAAATAGCCATGGAAACTTTTATAGGAACTCTAACCTACCTGCAGAGGAAAAATATTCATCCTCTCCAATTTAGGGACACTATAACCTCCCCCGCGGGAACAACTATTTACGGAATTTCCAAGTTAAATAGTCTCGGAATAAAAGGAGGCCTTATAGAGGTAATAGAGGAAGCTTATAAACGCTCCAAGGAATTGGGAAAATAAAAAATTCCTTCTATTGTTTTCCTTTTAGCAAATTTAATACCCGTTTGTAAACAATCCCTATAGCGTCCTGATAGGGGATATAAACAAAAGCCATTTCCCTCTTTTGGGTATCTACATTTACCACCTTGGCAAGGATTTTATAAATTTCCTCCTTTTGGCGGTCAAAAAATTGAAAATATAAGTTTCTAATACTCCCGCTTTTAGTGTAGTTGTTCAGGTCTATAGGTTTTAGAATTTTCACTCGGCACCCGCCCAAGGATATATCCAACAATTTGGCTTCCAACGCATCGACCCATACTTTGACGGGAATATCTTTGTTAACGGGAAGCCGCGGGTATTTTCTAAGTTCTATTTTACTGTCGAGGATAAAAAAAATAACCTTATTCTCGGGAAGGAACTTTATAGGCTTTGCGAGAAAATTGAAATTAACCCCATCGAGGGAAAAATAAAGTTGGTATAGCTTGTTGGGGTCGACCTTTGTATTTTCCAACAGTTGGACTTTTACCTTATTAACGTCCACCGAAAGGGGTATGTAATAAAAGTTATTAACGGGATTGTCGGTCTCATAACCGATAAAAAAGTTCATAGCCTAAGAATGATAGAACACCTCAGCACACAATTGACCTTTGAAAGGGGATAATAAATCCAAATGTTCCCCAACAAGGTTTTGTTTATTACAGGAACCAACACCGAAGTAGGTAAAACTGTTGTTTCCTATCTGTTGGCAAAGTTTTTAAAAAAGCAGGGTATAAAGGTAGGTTATTGGAAGCCCGTTGAAACCGGGGTTGAAGAAGACCCCGCCGACGGAAAACTTTTATCTTCCCTATTGGGGCAACCTTTGGAAGAAACTGTTACCTACACCTACAAACTTCCTTTTGCTCCCTATGTAGCCGCCCAATATGAGGGAAAAGAAATAGACCTAACCCTTTTAAGGGAAAAATTTAACGAACACATCAATAAGTATGAGTTTCTAATAATCGAAGGGGCGGGAGGTTTGGCAGTTCCCATTTTAAAGAACTACACCTACGGAAATCTCGCCAAGGAATGGAATTTACCCACCCTAATAGTGGGAAGGGCAAGATTGGGAACCATAAATGACTGCTTTTTAACTGCCTATTATGGGAAATCCTTAGGAATAAACCTTGTGGGGTTTGTTCTAAACGGATTTACCGGGAAAGACCTTTCAGAGAAAGATAACCCGCGGGTGGTGGAAGAGATGACCCAACTCCCCGTTTTGGTAAAAATACCCCAAAGTTCCCAACCTTTGGATTTGGAAGTAGATTTTTCACCCCTTTTAGGGAAGGTTTAATATAAATAGACCCCGATGGTAAACCAATATAAACCTAAAAACGACAATGTTTTTTTAACCCTCCTCCATTGGCCAGTGTTGGGTAAAGATAAGAAAACCCCCATAATAACTTCCTTCACCCCCTTGGATTTACACGATATAGCTCGACCGGCAAGAACTTACGAAATAAATACCTACTACATTGTTCAACCTTTGGAAGCCCAACAGGAAATTATCCAAAGGCAGATTAAATATTGGTTGGGAGAGGGAGGTGAAGACAACCCCACCCGCCGTGATGCCGTTTCCTTGGTTAAAGTTGTTTACACCCTCGATGAGGTTATAGAAGATATAATAAACCGCCGCGGGAAGGAACCTATTTTGGTAGGAACCTCGGCAAGGAAATACCCCAATACCATAACTTACAGGGAGCTTTCGGAAAAAATACACCAAGAAAGGGACAAAGATTTCCTAATAATCCTCGGAACGGGACACGGTATTGTTCCCGACCTAATGGAGACTTTCGATTACATACTGGAACCAATTATGGGGGCGGGAGATTGGAATCACCTATCGGTTCGAAATGCGGCAGCCATTATTTTAGACAGACTTCTTAGCCCAAACCGTTGCAAATAAAAAAAGAAAAGAAGCTAAAAATTCTTAACCAACTAAATATTTAGTGTCGGCGTCGGGTTTTCTCTTAGGTTCTTTCAAAATCATATCGCGGTAGGATTTGCCCGCTGGCACCATAGGAAAGACGTTCTCTTCTTTATCTACCCAAAAATCTATAACTACGGGGCGGTCGTCAATTTGGCGGGCTTTTTCTATTACCTTGGGAACTTCGTCGGGGGTTGTGGCCCTAAGAGCAACACCGCCCATAGCTTCGACCAACTTCACAAAGTCGGGCTGAACGCCAAAACAGGTTTCCGAATAGCGGCGGTCATAGAAAAGCTCCTGCCATTGGCGAACCATTCCCAAAAAGCCGTTGTTTATTAGAGCCACCTTTATAGGAACCTTATATTGGACGGCGGTAACTATTTCCTGCATTGTCATCTGGAAGGAACCGTCTCCGTCGATAACCCAAACTTCTCGGTCGGGGCGGCCTATCTTGGCACCTATACCGGCGGGCAGACCGAAGCCCATTGTTCCCAAACCGCCCGAATTAATAAACTGTCTTGGGAACTTATATTTGTAGAACATGGCCGCCCACATCTGGTGTTGTCCCACACCGGGAACGATAATAGCTTCCCCTTTGGTGGCTTTATAAATTTCTTCAATCACATACTGGGGTTTTATTACTTCGTCGCTCCAATCGTAGGTTAATGGATACCTTTTCTTCCAATATTCGATTTGTTCTAACCACTTTTTCCTTTGTTGGGGATATAGAACCTTTACCTTCCTGCGTTTTAACTCTTCCAACAACTTCCGCAGGATTATTTTGGCATCGCCGACAACGGGAACATCGACATTTATGGTCTTAGAAATAGAGGCGGGGTCTATATCGATGTGAATTATTTTAGCCTCGGGGGCGAACTCGTCTATTTTTCCGGTAACCCTGTCGTCGAAGCGGGCGCCCACCGCTATTAGCAAATCGGAATGGTAAACTGCCATATTGGCGTAATAGGTGCCGTGCATTCCTAACATCCGGAGAGAGAGCGGATGGGTTTCGGGGAAGGCTCCCTTTCCTTGGGTTGTGGTGGTAACCGGAATTTGCAACATTTCGGCCAGCTCTATTAGTTCCTCTTGGGCGTCGGCGTAAACCGCACCGCCTCCAACATAGAGAACGGGCCTTTGGGCGGCAACAATTAAGTCAACAGCCTTTTTAATTTGTTGGATGTTACCTTCGTAGTGGGGTTTATAACCGGGGAGGGATTCAACAACCTCCTTATCGGAAGGTATATCGACGGTGGAACGCTTTTGGGTTATGTCTTTTGGTATATCGACCAAAACGGGCCCGGGCCTGCCGGTTTTTGCTATATAGAAAGCCTGCCTAAGCCTTAAAGGCAACTCTTCAATATCTTTAACTAAAAAATTATGCTTTGTTATAGGGCGGGTAATTCCTACTATATCCACCTCCTGAAAGGCATCGTTTCCTATTAGGCCGGTGGGAACCTGACCGGTTATAAATACCACGGGACGGGAATCCATATAGGCGTCGGCTATGGCTGTAACCAAGTTTGTAGCTCCCGGCCCCGAAGTTGCAAAGGCCACCCCCACCTTTCCCGAGGCGGCCGCATAACCTTCGGCCATATGGCCGGCTCCCTGTTCGTGACGGGCCAGAATGTGGACAATGTCGCTGTTAAAGAGGGCATCGTAAACTTCCATTATTGCCCCGCCGGGAACACCAAAAATTAAGTCCACCCCTTCGGTTTGGAGAACTTCTATAACAATGTCGGCTCCCCTTCTTTCTTTAGCCATTTAAAATTTCCTCCACTTTTGGGAAATAAAGATTTCTTTAAAAGTTAGAAAAGAGAGTATAGCATTCGAAAATAAGCCTCTCTAATAAGCTAAACAGCCTAAGTTAATTAACTAAAAATTTTTAGAATTGGTGAGTTTAAAATGGGGACAAAAATCTTAGGTGTAGGTGCTTATCTTCCTTCCAAAGTCCTAACAAACTACGACCTGGAAAAAATGGTTGATACCTCCGACGAGTGGATTACCGAAAGAACGGGTATAAAGGAAAGGAGAATAGCGGAAAATGAAACGGTTGTAGAAATGGCTCTAAAAGCCGCTGAGAAGGCCATAGAACAAGCCCAGATAGATAAAGAAGAAATTGAGCTAATAATTTTGGCGACCTTATCGCCCCAGCTCGGTTTTCCCGCAACGGCCTGTTTGGTTCAAGAGGCCCTTGGTTTGGAAAATAACGCTATGGCCTTTGATATATCGGCGGCCTGCAGTGGGTTTCTTTACGGCCTCGATATAGCCGACGCTTATTTAAAAAGCCAAAAGAAAAAAACCGCCCTTGTAATAGGGGCGGAAAAGTTATCTTCCATAATAGATTGGAGCGACCGCAGCACCTGCGTGCTATTTGGCGACGGTGCGGGGGCCGCGGTTGTTCGTTATGAGCCCAATGATCCCAGCGATGTGCTTTCGTCCAAACTCTACACCAAAGGGAAGGAATGGAAAATCCTCTATAGGGATTTATGTGGATACCTAAAAATGGAAGGTAGAAAGGTTTTTAAAGAGGCCGTAAACGGTATGACAAAATCCTCCCTCGAGGCGATTAAAGAGGCCGGTTTAACCCCCGAGGATATAGACCTTGTAATCCCCCACCAGGCAAATTTCCGAATAATAAAAGCCTTAGCGGAAAAATTGAATATTCCCCTCGAAAAGGTCTATGTAAATGTCAACCGCTACGGGAATACTTCCGCCGCCTCTATACCTATAGCGATGTATGAAGCTATAGAGGAAGGTAAACTCCAAAGGGGTATGAATGTATTGTTGACAGCTATGGGAGGGGGATTAACTTGGGGCTCGATGGTGTTGAGATTTTAATTCCCCCCTTTGGATTTTCCATATTTTTCAAAATCTTCCGGTTTAAGATTTTCCAACCAAGCTTTTAAATCTTGGTCAATTTCTGCAGATTCTTCCTCCTTTTGGTCTTGGGATTGTATTTTTTCCTCGGGAGGGTTTTCTTTATTTTCTTTTTCTTCCAAAAGTTGGGCAATAGTTTCATCAAGGTTAACCTTGGAGGTATCCATTACATGTTTTGCCACAAAAATAGGGGCGTTGGTTCTAAGGGCTATATTTATGGCATCGGAAGGGCGGCTGTCCACCTCCACAATGTTGCCCAAAGCGTCTTTTAGAAAGAGCGATGCAAAAAATGTTCCGTCTTTTATATCCCTAATTTCCACCCTTTCGACGGTAGCTCCCAAAGAGCGGAGCATATTTTTAATCAGCTCGTAGGTTAACGGACGGGAGAAATCTATATCGTTGAGAACCATCATTATGCCGCTGGCCTCGTTGTGGCCTATCCATATCGGCAAAAGCTCCTTAGGGTTTTCTTTATTTCTTAATACCACTATGGGGGACTGATTAAAGGGGTCTAAAGCGATGCCCCAAACTTCCACCTCGTAATGTTTTCTTTCTTCCATCTACTCACAAATTAGGGTTTTATTAAGTCTTAATGCTATGACCTTTTTTTGAGGAAAAATTTTTTATTTTTCACCTGAGTGGGAAATAATTTCTCAAATTTGCTATGGGTTTCTCTCTGGGAATAGTAGGATTACCCAACGTAGGAAAATCTACCTTGTTTAACGCTTTGACCGAAAGCTCTAAGGCCGAAGCCGCCAACTATCCTTTTTGCACCATTGAGCCCAATATCGGAAAGGTGCCCGTTCCCGACCCGAGACTTTACAAGATAGCCGAAATAGAAAAATCCCAAAAGATAACACCCACCTACTTGGAATTTCGCGATATAGCCGGCTTGGTAAGGGGAGCATCCAAAGGCGAAGGTTTGGGAAACCAATTTTTGGCCCATATAAGGGAAGTTGACGCCATAGGTATGGTTGTCCGTTGTTTCGACGATGAGAATGTTGTTCATGTAGAGGGTAGCGTTAACCCCGTTAGGGATATAGAAATTATCGATTTGGAGCTTATAGCCAAAGATTTGGAAAGTGTAGAAAAACGGCTGGAAAAGGTTCAGAAGCTGGCCAAAATAGGTAAAAAAGAGGCCAAAGAGGAGTTGGAAAAGCTTTTAAAAATTAAGGAAATTCTGGAAAAATTGGAGCCTTTACGCCGCTACAAAAGTTCCCTGCCCGAGGAAGTTTGGAATTACGCCTCCAAAGAGCTGTTCCTTCTAACTACCAAGCCCGTTATGTATATAGCCAACGTTAGCGAGGAAGACCTAATGGAAAACGGTGGAGAAAACGAGTATGTAAAACAGGTTAAAGAATATGCCAAAAAGGAAAACGCACCGGTTGTAGTAGTCTCGGCAAAATTGGAAGCAGAGCTTGCCCAACTCCCAAAAGAAGAGCGTCAAGAGCTTCTTAAAGAATACGGCTTAGACGAACCGGGGCTAAACAAAGTAATCCGCGAAGGCTACCGCCTATTGGATTTAATAACCTTCTTCACAGCCGGTGAAAAGGAAGCCCGAGCGTGGACTATTAAAAAGGGAACCAAAGCCCCCCAAGCTGCGGGAAAAATTCATTCCGACTTTGAGAGGGGTTTTATCGCCGCCGAAGTTGTTTCCTACGATGATTTCGTAAAATACGGCGGTTGGGTCGGAGCTCGGGAGGCCGGCGTTGCCCGTTTGGAAGGTAAAGATTATGTAATGCAAGACGGCGACGTGGTTATTTTCCGCTTTAATGTTTAGCTTTTTTTTCTCTTTTATAAAACCTTAAAAAGGAAAAAACAATAAACCTTAAAAAGTTAAGAATTTTTGTCTTTCCTCAAAAGGGGATTTTTTCCTTCCAAAATCCTTAAGGGGGCACGGGATACAGCCAAAGCTTTGGGGGGAACGTCTTTGTTTACCACACTACCGCCGGCTATGAAACTCCAATCTCCCAACTGCCGTGGTGCTATTATCAGCGAATTGCTACCTATAAATACATTGTTCCCTACTGAGGTTTGATATTTGTTTACCCCGTCGTAGTTGGCAAAAACTGTTCCCGCCCCTATGTTGGTGTTATCTCCGATTTGGGCATCCCCTATGTAGGAAAGATGTTTGGCTTTTGTTTTCCTTCCGATGGTCGATTTTTTTACCTCGACAAAGTTTCCTATTTCACATTTCTCCTTAAGGTGGCTTTGGTTTCTAATCCTCGCAAAGGGGCCTATTACACAACCTTCCTCTATTTGGCTGTCGCTAATGTAGCTGTAGGGAAGTATTTCAACGTTGTTTTCCACCGTTGTATTTTCCAAGATAGAACCAACCCCTATAAGACAATTTTCTCCCACTTTGGTGTTACCTTTTAAAACGGCATGGGGTTCTATTTCGGTATCTTTTCCTACCTGAACGTCCCATTCGATATATACCGTTTCGGGTAATCTTACAGTAACCCCCTCCCTTTGGAGGTTTTCTATTTTCCTTTCCAAAAGGAGTTTTTCAGCTTCTGCCAACTGTCTGCGGTTGTTTACACCCAAAAGCTCCCAATAGGGGGTTTGGTAGGTATCCACTTTATAGCCTTTGGAATGGAGTATTTTGACGACATCGGTTAAGTAAACTTCTCCGCTTACGGGGGAAGGTTTCAACTCTTTTAAAGCTTCCAATAGAGGTTGAACTCTAAATATGTAAAACCCTCCGTTGACCTCTTTTATTTTTCTTTGAGCTTCGGAGGCATCTTTTTCCTCTACTATTTCCACCACATGGCCCTTTTCGTCCCTAACAATCCTGCCGTAGCCTGTAGGGTCTTCCAAGATTGTGGTAAAGATTACTCCGTCCAAAGAGTGTTCTATTAATTTTTTTAGACCCTCTTTTAGGGTTTCCCCTTTTATTAATGGACTATCTCCGTTGAGAATAATAACCACCTTATCGGGGTGTTCTTTAAGCAAGGGCAAGGCCTGCTTAACGGCGTCCCCCGTTCCCCCCTTGGGGTTGGCTTGTTCAAAAAACACCACCTTTTGGTCGGCTTGGGGAAAACCTTTTACGGTAGATATAACTTCCTCCTTTTTATGGCCTACTATAAAAGCAACCTTAATAGGGTCTAAAGAAAGTAAAGCCTCGTAGGGAAAATAAACCATAGGTTTCCCCAAAAGGGTATGTATAACTTTCGGTTTGTTACTTTTAAAACGGCTTCCCTTTCCCGCCGCCAATATAACCCCTAAAACCTGCATAGTTCCGAATTTTAGGAAAAGCTTATTTGGTAAACTTAAGTAGTTCCAAAACACAGCTCTGCTATAAATAAAATGGCATGCTCAGGAAACTCTTCCTTTTAACATTTTTGGCTATATTAATTTTTTCCTGCGGCCGTTCGCCAATAGTTCACCGAACACAGTTCATTATTCTTACCCACCAACAAGAAATGGAAATTGGCAACAAAGCTGCAAAGGCAATCCTAAAAAAGGAAAAACTGGTTAAAAACCCTAAACTGGTGGAAAGGGTCAAAAGGGTTTTCGAAAAGCTCTATAAAGCCCTACCCGACAAATATAAAAAACTATACGATTGGAAGGTTTATGTTTTGGACAACCCCCAAGTTAACGCCTTTGCCCTGCCTAACGGCAATATTTTTGTTTATAAGGGTTTGTTGGACTTTGTAAAAAGCGACGATGAGCTGGCGGCCGTCTTAGCCCACGAGATGGCCCACGTTATCCTCAGGCACGGGGCGGAAAAATATTCCACCTACGAAGTCGCTTCTTTAGGGGAATATTTACTGCTGGGAAAATTGTCCCCCGCCTATAGGCAGATTGGAAGCCTTCTTTACGAAGCAGGTGTGAGCATCGCATTTCTCCTCCCCTATTCGCGGGAGCAAGAAAGGGAGGCCGACGAAGTAGGCCTTCTAATTATGCAACGGGCAGGTTTTAACCTTGACGGGGCGGTTAAACTCTGGGAAAGGATGACTAAAAAGTTTGCCAAAGAAGAACCTCCCGAATTCCTATCCGACCACCCGCTTTCCAGAGAAAGGTTGGAGTATGTTAGGAAGTTGGTTGCCTTCCTAAAAAAGCATCCCGAATATGCTAAGAAGTTTGTTTTACAAGCACCTTTTTAAAACAACCCATAAAAAATAGGCCTATTAGCTGAAAAATAATAGCCCCTATCACTATCTGGTTGGCATATTCGTAAAGCCAATAAACCATAAATTGGGGAAATATAGCCGTAACTATAGCCGCACCGACCGAAAATGTGCAAACAGGAGAACCGAAAACACAAAATTGGGCGGCTCCAATGCCTAATATAGCCCCAAAAAGGACTAGGAATTTAAAACCTTCCCTAAAAAGGGTTAAAACAGCTTCCTTTCTCCTTCCCGAGCGGATATTTTCAATAAAACCTTTTAGAGGATTTTTTAATTTTCTTTCCTCCAAAAGTTGGGCTAATTTTTCCTTAAAGGTTAAGTAAACAAGCCCAACCCCTAGACGGTAGAAACTAAAAGTAGAACCCTCAAAGATTTGGAAAAAATAAAGACCTAAGAGGAAGGCTATAAAAAATCCTACCCAAAAGGTTAAACTTTTTACCGCCCAAAAAAGGTATATTTGGAACATAAGAAACAAAATAACCAAAATTAATAAACCCGAAAATGCAAAAAAAACCGCTGATAGTAATAGGTGGCCCTACGGGGGTAGGAAAAACCGAGCTCTCCCTTAAGCTGGCCCAAGAGATAGGGGGAGAAATCATCAGCGCCGACTCTATGGCCGTTTACCGCCACATGGACATAGGAACGGCCAAACCCTCCCCGGAGGAAAGAAAAAAGGTAAAGCACTACGTTATAGATGTGGTAAACCCCGATGAAACCTTTTCCATAAAGCAGTTTATCGACATTGCCGACGAAGCGGTAAAAGAAATATGGGCCAAAGGAAAAATTCCCATAGTGGTGGGTGGAACCTATATGTATATCCACCCCTTTTTGTATGGACTGGCCGAAACACCACCCGCCGATTGGGAACTAAGGAAAAAGCTATACCAAAGGGCCGAAGAAGAAGGAAAAGAGCAACTTTGGAAGGAACTTATAGAAATAGACCCCGAATATGCTAAAAAAATCCACCCCAACGACCTAAGGAGGATAGTCCGAGCCTTGGAAGTTTACCAATTAACAGGGAAACCCTATTCTTCCTTCCACGGGAATTGGAAAAAACCCCGCTACCCTTATTTGGGAGTGTTTTTATATCGACCCTGGGAAAGTCAATATCAAAGAATAAAAAACCGTGTTTGGGATATGATTAGGGACGGACTTTTGGGGGAAATAAATAAACTCCTCTCGATGGGTTTTAAAGAGGCTATAACCTCCCCCCAAGCGATAGATTACAAAGAATTCCTCCCCTACTTTGAAGGAAAGAAAACCCTTATAGAGTGCATCTATGACACAATAAAGCACACCAAGGAGCAAGCAAAGAGACAACTACGGTGGTTTAAAAGATACCAAGATTGGTTAAAAATAAACCTCGACGAATTAAATAACGACCAAGCGGTAGAATTGATAAAAAAAGAATACGAAAGAAGATTTTAAAACTGTTCCAAACGGGAGAATATATAGCAAATTTCGTATTGGGCGCTTTCGGGGCTGTCGGAAGCGTGAACGGCATTTTTACCCTTGTCGGTTCCAAATTGGGCCCTTAGGGAGTTGGGGGCAACTTTGCGGGCCTCTTCGCTGTCGGTTGGGCCGATTATTTCTCTAACCCTTTTGATGGCATTTTCGCCCTCTAAAACCATAGCAACAACGGGGCCGCTGGTCATAAATTCAACCAACTCGCCGAAGAAAGGCCTATCTTTGTGGACGTAATAGAACCCTTCGGCCTGCTCTTTGGTGAACTTAAACATTTTAAGGGCTTTAAGTTCCAAACCCTCTTGAATAAAGCGGTCTATGATTTTTCCGGTGGCACCCTTGGCAAAAGCGTCGGGTTTTACTATTACCAAAGTTCTTTCTACTGCCATGGGATTTTTAATTGTAGGTAGAACTAGTCGGAAGATGAAGATAGTAATAGGTTCCAAAAGTCCCTAACATAAGATGGTTAAATATTAGATTTTGAGCCCCTTAAGTGTCTTATTTGAAATAAGTTTCCCCCCAATGACAATTATTTCCTATGAAAATCGTAGACCTAAGAGGTTTTATTTGGGAAGAAAACCCCCAATTGGAAAGAATTAAAAACCGAGGAGAAATCCTTTCGGAGGAATATGAAAAAACTGTTAAGGAAATAATAGAAAATGTAAAGACCCGCGGCGATGAGGCCCTTATTGAATATACAAACCTCTTTGATAGGGCTAATATAAAAAAACCCGAAGAGTTGGAAATTCCTTTTAGGGAACTTAGAAAGGCTTATGAAAGTATTCCCTCCCAACTAAGGGAAGCTTTGGAATTTGCCGCCGCCCGAATTAGAAAATTTCATGAAAAACAGCTGGAGAACTCCTTTATAACCTCCGAAGAGGAAGGTATTATTTTGGGTCAAAAGATAACCCCTCTAGAAAGGGTTGGGGTTTACGTTCCCGGCGGAAAGGCTCAATATCCATCAACAGTTTTAATGAACGTTATACCCGCTAAAGTTGCAGGTGTCGAAGAAATTGTTATGGTTTCCCCCAACCCCAACCCCGCAACCTTGGCGGCCGCTTTTATTGCAGGGGTTAACAAAGTATTTAGAATAGGCGGTGCCCAAGCCGTTGCCGCCCTCGCCTACGGGACTGAAACGGTGCCCAAAGTGGATAAAATAGTGGGGCCCGGAAATATCTATGTTGCATTGGCTAAAAAACTGCTCTACGGTGTTGTCGATATAGATATGGTGGCGGGGCCTTCGGAAATTCTGGTTATAGCCGACGAAACTTCAAACCCCGCCTGGGTTGCCGCCGACCTACTTTCACAAGCCGAACACGACGAACTGGCGGGTGCATTTTGCGTAACCCCATCCTTTGAAACCGCCTTAAAAATAAAGCAAGAGGTAGAGAAACAACTAGCCACCCTCGAAAGGAAAGAAATAGCCCAAAAATCCATAGAAAACTGGGGAACTATATTTGTGGTGGAAAATTTGGAAGAAGCTTGTAAATTGGCAAACCTTATAGCCCCCGAACACCTAGAAATAGCCACCTCCAACCCTTGGGATTTACTACCAAAAATAAAACATGCCGGTGCTATCTTTTTAGGCCACTATACCACCGAACCTTTGGGCGACTATGTTTTAGGCCCCAACCATACCCTACCTACCGGAGGAACAGCCCGCTTTTTCTCGCCCTTAGGGGTTTACGACTTTATCAAAAGAAGTTCCATCCTCTATGTTGACGCCCACGGTTTTGAAAAGGTCGCCGACGCCGCCAAAGTTTTAGCCCAATATGAAGGCTTAACAGCCCACAAAAGGGCCATTGAAATTAGAGAAAACCGACAAAGGTCTTAAATAAGACCTTCCACTTCGGGGTCATTTTTTGCATATTCCCTAAGGGAGGGGTCTAATTTTAAGCTTTCCTCCAACAGTTTTTTAGCTTTTTCCTTTTCCCCTTTGAGGTTATAAAGACAGGCTAGGTTGTAAAGGGCTAATGGTTTAAATGCCGGTGCTACTTCCATCGCTTTCCTATAGTGTTTTTCCGCCTCTTCGTATTTCCCTAACTCTTTCAGACATATACCCTTGTCTATAAGGGCTTCGGGATTGTTGGGGTTAAGCTCCAATGCTCGGTCATACCACCTAATGGCTTCTTCGCAATTTCCCGTTTCCCTTAAAACCACAGCGGTGTTTAAGATTGCATCCAGGTAGTGGGGATTTATCTTTAAAGCCTTTTGATAATATTGGATAGCTTTTTTAGGGTTTCCCAAAGCGTAATAAATATTTCCTATGTTGTTGTAAGCTCTATAAAAGGAAGGGTCTAACTCTACCGCCTTTTGGAAATCTTCCAACGCCCCTTGGAGGTCTCCCAACAATTTTTTAACAATTCCGCGGTTGTAGTAAAAATCTGCATCCTTAGGATTTTTCTCTATAGCTTTTGTATACCATTTTAGGGCTTCTTCGTATTTACCCAACCTTCGGAGGGAAAGGGCTTTGTTATAGTAGGCTTCCGCCAAGTTGGGGTTAAGTTTTATAGCCTCATCAAAGTAAGGTAGAGATTTTTCATATTCTCCCTTTATTTGATAAAGATAACCTAAATTGTTGTAAACATCGGCCGAGGGGTGAAGTTCTACCAACCTTTGATAGGTTTCTATTGCTTTATCTATTAAACCTTTGTCGGTGTATATATCTCCCAATAACCTAAGGGCTTCTATTAAATTCGGTTTCAGCTTTAAAGCCTCTTCCAAATAGGCTCTGGCTAAATCTAAGTTTCCCAATTCGAAATGGATTTTTCCCAAATTTAGGAGAGCGTAGGGATGTTTAGGGTTTCTCGATAAAAATTCCTCCAATAGGGCCAAAGCTCCAAATAGGTCGCCGGTTAAATATAGGTCGGTTGCTTTTTCGTAAAGTTCACTGTCGGGCAAAGGTTTATTTTCCATTTCCTCTATTTAATAGTAGGAAACGAAGATGGAGAAGGAAATTGTTATCTTATGCGGGCAGGGGTCTTTACCTTTGGAGTTTAAAAACCTTGCCCTGCAAAAGGGTTATAAAGTGTCCACCGTCGGGGTTAAGGGTATTACCAACTTTAGGACAGATTTTCAAATACCTTTTTTAGGTTTTATAGAATTCGAAAACCTTTTACGGAAGCTTAAAAACCCTCAGATTGTCATGCTGGGTAAATTTAATCCCCGTTTACCTTTCTTGGTTTACTCTTCTTTTTTCTTCTACCTAAAGAGGCGTTTGTTTAGTTTTTTAGGAAAACACAACCCGGAGAAAAATTTTCACATTTTGGAAACCTTAAAAAGGAACGCTAAAAATGGACAACCTGAGGAGTTAATAAAAAGCTTTATCCAATATATGGAAAGTAAAGGTTTCAAATTCCTTCCTTCGGAAGAAATTAGAGCTATTAGCCAACCTCTTTTAGCGGAAGAGGGTTTTCTAACTCCACAAGTAAAAATAGATAAAGACCTTCTGGAGGAAGGGAAAAAATTTTTTTCCTACGCAAAAAGGATAGCCGATATGGATATAGGTCAAACTTTGGTGGTCAAAAATTCTACAGTGGTAGCCGTAGAAGGCTTAGAAGGAACAAACAAAACCATAGAAAGGGGTTATAAATTGGTCGGCAAAGGTTTTTCTGTTATAAAAGTGGCCCGCACACGGCAGGATTTTAGAATAGATGTCCCTACCGTTGGTTTGGAAACTTTGAAACTCCTAAAAAAGTTTGGTGTTAAAGCCCTATTTTTGGAGGCCGGAAAAGTATATATTTCGCGGAAAAAGAAATTTTTAGAAGAGGCACAAAAGGCAAATATTGCGGTTGTAGGAATAAAAGGAACCTATTGAAGGTTTTTACAATTAAAACCTTTAAAAGGAAGATTTAATATTCAGCTCCTCATTTGCTTGAATTATTTTTTCCTTCATCTTTTGGCGGTATTCCTGTAGTTTAGAAACCAGTTCAGGATATTTAAGAGACAATATCTGAGCAGCCAAAACAGCCGCGTTAGTTCCTCCCGCCTTACCGACCGTTACGGTGGCGACAGGTATACCGGGGGGCATTTGAACTATAGATAGCAAGGCATCCAAACCTCCCATTAAGGGAGAAGTGTCCAAAGGAATACCTATAACAGGCTTTAAAGTTTTGGAGGCTACCACACCGGGAAGATGGGCGGCATACCCTGCTGCGGCTATGTATAAATCAAAATCTTCCCTTTTTAGGAACTCTTCCAACAGCTCGGGTGTCCTGTGGGCGGAAATTATTTTTACTTCGTAGCCAATACCGAACTCTTTCAAAACCTTTACGCACCCTTCAATGTAAGGTAAATCGCTCTTGCTCCCCAATAGGATACCAACCTTTCCGAGACCCATGAAGGTTTATTTTTTCTAAATTATTGAAACTTATTTTGTCAATTTTTATAATAAATTCCTACTATGGGAAACGAAGTAGTAGCAACCACCAACTTCCTAATGAGTTTGTTGATAGCTTTCTTGGCCATCGTTCTGCCCGGTATAATGGCCCTACTATATTGGACTGTTAGCAAGGACGAAAGCTAAGGTTAAATTGAAAAAATTTTTATTTCGAACCTATCCTAGGAATTATTTTCTTCTAACTTTTGTTGGTCGTTATTTAAACATTCCTCCTTGTGGATGTATATATAGACAAAGTGTCCTATTAAACCCTTCATAAACAAAATTGTAAAAACTATCGTAGCAAAATATAAAGCCACCCATTGGGGGCTGTGTTCGGGCGGTGGAAAACCGTGAAGCCACATTCTTCCAATTAAAGTTCCTAAAAATCCAATAATTCCTAAAAGGGCGAACAAAGTCCAAGTTTTATAGCCGGTTTTACAAATATCTCCACGGTGGAGTTTCATCAAAGGGGATATTTATAGCGGGTAAAAATTTAGTGAAATGAGAAAAGTTAGATGGAAAGAAGGAATTAATCTTGGTCGAGGGCCTTGATGAGGCCTACGGTTAGAAAAGCAACTCCAAAAAAGTAAATCAAAGCGATAAGAAGCCACATAGCCCTACCTCCTTAATAGTTGAATTGACCTTTTTCGGCGGCCTCTTTAAGCTGTTCGGGGGATAGTTTGAATAGGAATACTTTGTAGATGTAGGCGGTGTAGGCCAATACTAGGGGAACTGCCACAACGGCCGCCAAGGTCATAACCAATAGGGTGTTTTCGGAAGCTGCGGTGTTCCATACGGTCATAGAGTGTTCCAATCCGTAGATGGAAGGCACCGTGAACGGGAATAGGGCTGTTGCTACGGCAAAGAGAATTCCGATGATAGCCAAGCTGGAGCTTAGGAAAGTTCCCCAAGCGCTGCCGTTTTTAGCAAAGTAGAACACTCCGAGAACACCGAGGATACCCAGACCTATAAGCAACCAACCGATTATAGATACCAACGCGGGAGCTTGGAATAAGAAGTTATCGTGATAGGTGAATACTTTGTCCAAGACGGCACCCCAGTGGTAGAAGTCTATGTTTAGAGTTTGTTCAATAATTTTGGGGTCGTTGGTTTGGAAGGTGTGGGTAAATCCTATGCTCAAGAAGCCCCAAATAGTGGTGATTACCCACAGGCCGGCTGTTATAGGCCAGAGTTTGAGAACAATGTTTTTAGCTCTTTCGAAGTGCTCGCCGATGGTCTTAACCATCAACCAAGTGGCACCGTGCATTATTACGAACAAGAGGGCTGTAATACCTACCAACAGTTTGAATATACCGGCCAATATGTTGGGGAAGAACGGGTTCAACAGTTGCAAGAAACCTATTATGGCGGGGTAGGGGTGGAACTGGCCATTTTCGTAAACACCGTACACGAAACCTTCCAAGGAATTGGGGTCAAACAGTGCAGTTTTAATGAAAGGCAATCCTACCAAGATATTTCCAAGTGCCACACCCAAAACTAGAGCAACCACACCCGAGCTGATGGAAATAGCCCAGTCCCAGAAGTTTCTCCACTTTTGGGAAGGTCTTTTGGAACGGAATTCAAAACCAACAGCACGGAATATTAGGGCGAATAGCACCACCATTAGGGCCAGATAGAGACCGCCGAATACTGCCGCGTAAATTTCGGGAAAGGCAGCATAAGCGGCACCACCGGCGGTAATAAACCAAACTTCGTTACCGTCCCAAATGGGGCCTACAGAGTTCAGGGCTATACGGCGGCTAACATCGTCATCTCCGAAGAATGGAACCAATACGCCCACACCGAGGTCAAATCCGTCGGTGAGAATGTACATAACCCAAACGAGGGCAACGATAACAAACCAAAGGGGGACAAGAAAGTCCCACCAAAGAGGAGAATAGCCTAGAGCCTCCATTTTACCTCCCTCCTATGTTTGTGGATTAATAAGCTTCTTGAGCTTTTGTGGCTCCCATTTCGGGGCCTTTTTTGGCGTATTTAGCAATGAGCCACCAGTCGATAACGGACAATATGGTGAAGATTACCAGGAATCCCAAGAAGGTAATTAGAACTTCCAATACAGTTAGGGTAGGAGTTACCGCTTTGTAGGTTGTTAGACCCATGAAGGCACCGGGAACATTGGTCTGAACAATTTTGTCTCCTTCTTTAATCATTGCGGGAATTTGAACGAATAGGTCGTTCCAGAGTATATTGCCGTTAGCATCGTGTTTAACTTCGGTTAAAGGATATACAACCCAAGGCTGACGACCAACTTCGGCGGTAGCCCAACCGAGTAAGTTCGCTATGTAAGGTAGAGGTATAGCATAAAGTGCGGCTTTTAACAACCAACTTTGTTGGTCTAGGATTCCTTTCTTAGCATAGTAGAAGGCCGCAGTGAACATGAACACAAACAAGAATCCCAAGTAAACCATTATGTGGAACGCCCAATATACAATGTTCACGGGAGGTATGAAGCTTGGCCATTGTCCGTTGAGCATTACGTTGTTTTTAATAATGTCTGCCAATTGGGGATATTCCTGCATAGCCTTTTGGAAGTTAGCTTCCATAGCTTTTTGAACATCGTTCATACCGGGAACTTGGGCTTTGAAATCGTGGTAGGCCAAGAAGCTTAGAATTCCGGGGATAGGCAAGGGTAGTCTGAAGGCATACTCATACTGACCGTTTTCATTTTGGGTTACCCAGGCGGCCAATAGGATGGGTGCGGAATGTTCGCTTTCAACGACGGCTTCCATAGCGGCAAATTTGGAAGGTTGGGTTTTTGCCACTTCGTGGGCGTGAATATCACCGATTAGCACTTCGGATACAGAGGCAATCATTCCGAAAATAGCCGCAGCCAATGCGGAGCGTTTGAAGAATTCAATATGCTGTTTTCTTAGTAGGTGGTAGGCACTGATACCCAAAACGAACATTGCGGCAACAATCATACCGCCGGTGATGGTGTGCATGAATTTTACGTCGGCCACGGGAGAGAATACCACTTCGGAAAAGCTATATAGCTCGGCCCTTACACCACCTACCCAAGTTCCTGCTTTTAGAATAGCTCCGGCGGGGTGTTGCATCCATCCGTTTGCGATGAGAATCCACAATGCCGATAGGTTGGTTCCGAAAGCCACCGCCCATGCCACCAAGGTCATCACAAGGTCATTAACGCGGTTCCATCCGAATACGAGCATTCCAATAAAGGACGACTCCAGGAAGAATGCGAATAATGCCTCGATAGCCAAAGGAGCACCGAAGATGTCACCCACATAACGGGAGTAAATAGCCCAGTTGGTTCCGAATTCGAACTCGTGGGTTATTCCGGTGGCCACTCCCATTGCGAAGTTAATTGCGAATAGCTTGGTCCAGAATCGGGCCATTTCGCGGTAAATCTGTTTACCGGTGACCAGGTAGGTGGTCATTAGGATTGCGATAAACAGCGAGATTCCCAGAGTTAGGGGCACGAACAGAAAGTGGAAGTAAGCGGTGGTCGCGAACTGCAACCTTGACAGCGACGCGACCAATTCCATTTCAGCCGCCATCTTTTAACCTCCCTTAGATTTTTTGAGGTAAATAGAAAATAATAAACTAAGCCCGAAACGTTGACAATAATCCATTTGGATTTTTTCTTTTTTAATGGTAAAAAATTAGTTTTTTGCAAAAAATTAAACTTGTCTATAGGCTCTTTTTTTTATCACTAACCGGGCTACCTAAAAAAGCTGATAAAAATCAAAAGATTTAAACAATAAAGGGGTTGACAGAGAAAATTTTCTGTTATATAGTTTTAAAAATGTAAGCGCGAAAGCGAAAGGCTCCTGAAAGGAGGTAGAGCCGGTAGCTCAGTCGGTAGAGCAACGGCCTTTTAAGCCGTGGGTCCCGGGTTCGACTCCCGGCCGGCTCACCTCCCCTAAGCCCCCGTCGTCTAGCCCGGTCCAGGACACCGCCCTTTCAAGGCGGAGATCGCGGGTTCAAATCCCGCCGGGGGCGCCTCATCTATCCTCCAATCTCAAAAATCTCTAATAATCTTAAGCTCTCATGACCGAAAAAAAGCTCTATCTATTTGATGGTTCTTCATATATCTACCGAGCTTATTATGCCCTACCACCGCTAAAGACTTCCGACGGTTTTCCTACGGGTGCAATATACGGTTTCCTACGAATGTTTTTCTCCTTTTTGAAAGAGAAAAAACCTTCCTATGTTGCCGTAGTTTTTGACCCGCCAAAGGGAAAAACTTTTAGAGCAATTCAATATAAGGAGTATAAAGCCAACCGCAAACCTATTTCGGATGATTTAAAAAAACAAATCCCGGTTATAAAAAAACTTTTAAACCTCTTGGGGATACCTATCTTAGAAATTCCCGACTTGGAAGCCGACGATGTAATAGCCTCTTTGGCGAAAAAATTTTCCTCCAAGGGGTGGAAAGTTTATATATACACTCCCGATAAGGATATGTATCAACTTTTAACCTACAAAGGCGTTCACATAATAAACCCCCTTACGGAGGAAGAAATAACCGAGCAAAAAGTAGAGGAAAAATTCGGCGTAAAACCCTATCAGATACCTTCTTACTTGGCCCTTGTAGGGGATAAAGTGGACAATATCCCCGGGGTGGAAGGAGTTGGCAAAAAACGGGCGGCGGAAATACTAAAAAAAATAGACACCCTTGATAAGGCAATAGAAAATTGGGAAAACCTCCCTTTAGAAGTAAAAAAATTTCTTTCTAAAACCAATCCGAAAGAATTAAAAAATTGGCTTTCACTGGTAGAGTTAAAAACCGACACAGAAATCCCTGTAGAGGAAAAAGATTTAAAGATAAAAAAACCGGATTATGTGAAATTAAAAGAGGAACTTTCCAAGTTGGAAATGAAAAGCCTTTTAAAGGAGCTAGAAAAATTAAAACAAACTTCTTTAGGATTAAGAAAGTTATTCTGAGTCTGTCTTTGTTATCTCTTTTTTATGTTCTTCAACAAGAGCATTTAACACTTGGGAATGTCTATCTTCCTTTATGAGGTTTTTAATCAAAGTTTTCCTTTGCTCTCGCTTTCTTTTGGAGGAAATATAAGCAAATAAAAACCCCATACTGGTTGCAATAGCTATTAAAACCAACCACAATAACGGTTCTCGCATCGGTCTTTATTTTGAATTAGGTATTAAAACATTTGCATTTTTGAGAATAGAAATACGCTTTCGCCATCTTTTGTTGTATTCCCTTTTCATACGGTCAACCATAATTTCGAGGTGAAGCTCTCCCATTCCGTGGATTAGAAACAGACCCTAGCAAGCTAGAAGTAAATAGCCCGACTTTTAAAATCGGTGCTTATGCAAAAAAAAGAGCTTATAGAAAAGCTTAAATTCAATTCGGAGGGCCTTATTCCTGTTGTAGCCCAAGATTGGAGAACGGGCGAAATTCGCATGGTAGCCTACGCCAATAAAGAAGCAATAGAAAAAACTTTAGAAACCGGTTATGCCCATTATTACTCCCGTTCTAGGAAAAAATTATGGAAAAAAGGCTCCTCCAGCGGAGAATTGCAGAAAGTTAAAGAAATCCGTGTGGATTGTGATAACGACACCCTTATTTACCTTATAGAGCAAGAAAAAAACATAGCCTGCCATACAGGGGAAAGAAATTGTTTTTTCAGAAACCTCAAGGGGGAATATGTAATAGACAACCTCCAACCTTTTGAAACTTTACAAAGACTCCAAGAGCTGTTAAAAGAAAGAATAGAAAAACTCCCAGAGGGTTCCTATACAACCAAACTGGTCAAGGAAGGTTTTAACAAAATAGTCCAAAAGTTTGGTGAAGAGAGTGTGGAAACCTTAATTGCACTAATGAACCGTGACAAGGATGAGATAATCTATGAGAGTGCCGATATGTTATATCATTGGCTTTTAGCTTTAACTTACTTAGGGATTGATATTACCGAAGTTTTCCAAGAGTTAGGGAAAAGGTTTAAAAAGAAACCAAATAAAGGGGAAAATTAATTAACCTTGTTTTTCCTTCATTCTTTCGCCGACAATTTTTTCCTGGATATTTTTGGGAACTTCCTCATAGTGGGAGAAGGTCATTTGGAAGGTTCCCCTACCTTGGGTTAAAGACCTTAGAGTTGTGGCATATCCGAACATTTCCGCCAAGGGAACATGGGCTTTGATAGTAACAATTTGACCTTTCTTTTCGGTTCCGAGGATTTTACCCCTTCTGGAGTTTAGGTCTCCGATAACGGCACCCATATATTCTTCGGGGACTTCGACTTCTACTTCCATTATGGGCTCTAATAGAACAGGTTGGGCTTTTTTGAATGCCTCTTTAAAGGCCATTTGGGCAGCTATTTGGAAGGCTATATCCGAAGAGTCAACCTCGTGGTAAGAACCGTTGTGCAACCTTACTTTTACGTCTACTATAGGATAACCGGCTATAACACCGCTTTCTAAAACTTGTCTAATACCTTTTTCAACGGATGGAATGAATTCCTTGGGAATAACACCACCAACTATTGCGTCTTCAAACTCAAAGCCTTTTCCTCTGGGTAGGGGTTCTAGGTCGATTACTACGTGCCCGTATTGACCGCGTCCACCGGACTGTCTGATATATTTACCTTCAACGTTTTTAACGGGAACTTTGATAGTTTCTCTATAGGCAACCTGGGGTTTACCCATTGTTACGTCGATGTTGTATTCCCTTTTCATACGGTCAACCATAATTTCGAGGTGGAGCTCTCCCATTCCGTGGATTAGGGTTTGTCCGGTTTCGGGGTCTACGGTAGCCTTGAAAGTAGGGTCTTCTTTCATTAGTTTGTTAAGAACTTCGGACAGCTTTTCTTGGTCTTTTTTGGTTTTGGGTTCGATAGCCATAGATATGACGGGCTCGGGGAACTCCAACTTTTCCAATACAACGGGATGTTTTTCATCGGAGAGGGTGTCTCCGGTGGCGGCATCCAAACCGACAACAGCAACTATATCACCGGCGTTAACTTCGGGCACTTCGGTTCTGTGGTTAGCGTGCATTAGGTAGAACCTTGCCAACCTTTCTTTTTTGTTTCTGGTGGCGTTATATACGTAAGTTCCGCTTTTAGCGTGTCCGGAGAATACCCTTATGTAGGTTAGCTGTCCCGCGTAGGGGTCGGCCATTATTTTGAACACGTAGGCAACGAAAGGTTCGTCGTCTAAAGGCTTGATAATAACTTCTTCCCCGGTTTTGGGATTGATACCTTTTATAGGTGGTAGGTCTATGGGCGAAGGTAGATAGTCAACCACAGCGTCCAACAGGGGTTGAACACCTTTATTTTTAAATGCCGAACCGCACAATACGGGCACCAACTGGCGGTTTATGGTAGCTTTTCTTAGAGCTTTTTTAAGCTCTTCGTTTGTTATTTCTTCGCCTTCGAGGTATTTTTCCATTAGTTCTTCATCGGTTTCTACGATGGCCTCTATCATTTTTTCACGCCATTCTTCGGCCATTTCTCTAAGTTCGGGACGGATTTCCCTGTATTCGTATTTTGCCCCGAGGGTTTCTTCCAGCCAGATAATCTCTTTCATTTCAAAGAGGTCTATCACTCCCTCGAAGGCGTCTTCGGCACCGACGGGTAGCTGTATGGCTACAGGCTTAATGGTTAGTTTCTTTTCTACCTCTTCCAACACCCTAAAGAAGTCGGCACCGAGACGGTCCATTTTGTTGATAAAGATGATTCTGGGCTTCTCGAATTTATCGGCCCATCTCCAGTTAGCCTCGGACTGGGGCTGAACTCCTTCCACTGCCGACAGAATAAATACGATTCCGTCGAGAACTTTCATAGAACGGACAACTTCAACGGCGAAGTCCACGTGTCCCGGTGTGTCGATGATGTTAATTTGATACCTGATTCCGTCCTTATCCCAATAGGTTGCGGTTGTAGCGGCGGTAATGGTGATACCCCTTTCTTTTTCCTGGGGCATCCAGTCCATAGTTGCGGCACCGTCGTGAACTTCACCGATTTTGTAGGATTTTCCTGTGTAGTAGAGAATCCTTTCGGTGGTGGTTGTTTTTCCTGCGTCAATATGTGCAACGATACCTATGTTTCTTAAGTGCTCTATGGGCACCTGTCTGGCCATTTTTTAAACCTCCCAACTTAGTTTTTTATAGGGAAACAAAAACTTTTGATGGTTTTTAAAGATTTTTTGACCCTAAGGGGGAATATCAAATTTCCCCTTTGAAAGGATAAATAAAAAAGGGAAACTTCGGCGGGTAAATCCATCCAAATTACCACCTGAAGTGGGAGAAAACTTTGTTTGCTTCCGCCATACGGTGGGTTTCTTCTTTTCTTCTTATAGCCCCACCTTTGCCGTTTATAGCATCTATAAGTTCCTGCTTTAGTTTAAATTCCATTTTGTTTTTCTTTCCGTCGCCGATGGTTCTTTCTCTGGCGGCTTCGACTATCCATCTCAAGGCCAAAGATATTTGTCTTCTTTCGGGAACTTCCACGGGAACTTGGTAGGTTGCTCCGCCCACCCTACGGGTTCTAACTTCCCATTCGGGTTTTACATTTTCAACGGCTTTTTCTAAGACTTCTACGGGGGTCATACCCAACTCTTTTGCCGCCTCTTCCAAAGCTGTGTATACGATATATTCGGCCACAGATTTTTTACCGTCTTTCATTACGCGGTTAATTAGTTTGTGAACCAAAACGCTACCGTATTTAGCATCGGGCGGTATTTCTCTCGGGGGAACAGGCCCTTTCCTCGGCATTATTCAACCTCCGTTAATTATTTCTTGTCATCTTTGGGGCGTTTTGTTCCATATTTGGAACGGGATTGACGTCTGTGGGGAACACCTGCAGCGTCCAATGCACCCCTAATTACTTTATACCTAACACCGGGTAGGTCTTTAACCCTTCCACCCCTCACCAAAACTATGGAGTGTTCTTGGAGGTTGTGTCCTTCCCCGGGTATGTAGGCGGTAACCTCGATACCGTTGGACAGTCTTACCCTGGTAACCTTTCTTAGTGCGGAGTTAGGCTTTTTGGGTGTTACGGTGTAAACCCTTACGCAAACACCCCTTTTTTGAGGACAACCTTGCAACGCGGGTGCTTTCGATTTGGAAGGTTTGCTTTCCCTTCCTTTTCTTATTAACTGGTTAATAGTAGGCATTTATTCCTCCCTACTCAAATTTTTTATAAAAAACGCCAATCTATCATTATAGCATGTTTTAGAGCAACCCCTCAAGGTGCAGAAAAAAAAGTTCCAATAAAAGGAATATTTAAAATTTAGTAATTCCTAAATGGGGAAAGATATAGGTTTAACCCTCTTTTGGTAAGACATCGTGAATGATAACGGTTTTACCTGCGAGGTCGGATAGAAGATTTAAGGCGGCTTCTGTGCCCGAACCCATAGCTATGGCCGCCATTGTTTGAGCCCCGGCCGCCAAACCGGCGACATAAACGCCCGACATAGCCCTTCCTTTTTCGTCGGTTTTTATCATGATTTTGCCCGGGCGGGGAGCTTTGGCGTGGGGAACAACTTCCACAGGAAGCCCTTCTATATCGAATTTATGAAAGCCTGTAGCCAAAATAATTTTTTCAGCTTTAAATTCTTTACCACTTTCGGTTTTTACAGTGAAATTTCCATCTTCACCGGTTATGGAAACGACTTTGTCGTCCAATAGTTGGACATTATCAAAACTTTCAACCCTTTGCCTCATTTGTTTTAGAACTTCGGGGCCTTTTGCTCCAATATCGACCGCGGGAAAGTTACGAAGCAATGCCCTATTTAGGTCGCTTCGACCATTGTCTATAACGAGGATTTTTTTATTTTCCATAAAGGGCAAATGTCCTTTGGCGCTGGCCAAGGTTGCAGCCGCCGCCAAACCTGCGGGGCCTCCGCCCACTATAACTATGTCAAATTTGTTTTCCATAGTTTTGATAATTGAACGAAAACTTCTTTACGGGGCTATGAGGTATATGGATAAAGAAAACTCGAAAAGGAAGAATTTACGATTTAAAACGCCAGAATGCTCCCCATTTTAATGGGGAAATGAATGGCGTTTTTAGTAAAATTTTTTTAGTAAAATTTTAAAATAAAATGTAAAATTTTAAAAAGAGGTATTGATTTTTTTTAAATGTGGTATAAAATGGATGAAAGAAACCTACATCGGTGGTGGCTTTAAGCCACCCCGTAGGAGGGACAGGCACGCCCCACCGCCCAAAATGGGTGGTGATAGCTCGCCTTCACAAAGAAGGCGAGAAACCCCTCACTAAAGTGAGGGGAGTGTCATTTTAAACCCAATTTGGTAATTAAATCTTCATAAACCTCATCGGGTGATTTTGTGGCATCTACCACCAAAAGGTTACCTTTTTCCTTGTAGTAATCGATTAAGGGAGCGGTTTGTTTTCTATAGACCTCTAAGCGTTTTTTTATTACCTCGGGCTTATCGTCATCCCTTTGGATTACTTCCACACCTTCGGGAGGAGGATTATATTTAACATGGTAAACCTTACCTGTTTTGGGGTCTATCCTTCTTCCCGAAAGGCGTTCTATTACCACTTCATCGGGAACTTCGAATAAAACCACAGCATCAACTTCTTTGCCGAGCTCTTCAAGCATTTTATCCAAAGCTTCGGCTTGGGCTATTGTTCGCGGAAAACCGTCCAAAATAACATTTCCTTCTTTGGGAAGCTTTTCCTTTATAAGGGCCACTATAAGGTCATCGGGAACTAATTCGCCCCTGTCCATGTATTCTTTAGCTTTCAATCCTAAGGGGGTTCGGTTTTTTACAGCTTCCCTTAGAAGGTCTCCTGTGGAAATGTGCATAAATCCTTTTTCTGCAACCAACCTTTGGGCCTGGGTTCCTTTTCCCGCTCCGGGAGGGCCTAAGAATATTACCAACATAAGAATCTTTATTAAATCCTTTTTTGGGATTTTGTTAATAAGTTGACCTTTTAAAGTTAAGAAAAATTTACTTTAGGAATGGGAAAGAAGGCGCCCCCGGCGGGATTTGAACCCGCGATCTCCGCCTTGAAAGGGCGGTGTCCTGGACCGGGCTAGACGACGGGGGCTTAGCTCAATTTCTAAAATTATTAGAATAACCCAAAAGGAAACAAAAGTCAAGACTTCTTAAAAGAAAAGTAGAAGAATCCTTAAGGGGTTAAATCTATAGCAACTGCCCTTATTTCGGTGTAATCCTCTATTGCAAATTTGGGCCCTTCCCTTCCTATACCGGAGTATTTAACACCGCCGTAGGGCATATTATCGGCTCGGAAGGTGGGAATGTCGTTTATGATTACGCCGCCCACTTGGGCACCGTGGATATATTCCCAGGCGGTTTTAAGGTTGTTGGTAAATACACCTATTTGGAGACCGTAATCGCTGTCGTTAACCCAATCTAAGGCTTGGGCGGTATCCTTGTAGGGGTTTACAAAAATTATTGGGGCGAAGGCTTCTTCGGCACAAACGCGCGAGTGCCGCGGAACGTGGGTCATTACGGTGGGCATAAATACGGTTTCGCTTAAGGGCTTACCCCCGTAAACTACTTTTGCCCCGTCTTTTACCGCCTCTTCAATCCAAATTTTTATTCTTTCTACATCTTGGGGCGATATCATAGGCCCTATATCGGTGCTTTCATCCATAGGGTCGCCCACCTTAAGTTTTTTAACCTCTTCAACCACCAGTTGGACAAACTCTTCAAATATATCTTGGTGGGCGAAAACCCTTTGAACCGATATGCAAACCTGCCCTGCTAAAGCAAATCCTCCTTGAACCGCCTTTTTGGCCGCCTTTTGGAGGTTGGCATCTTTATCCACTATTAGGGCGGAATTTGCCCCCAACTCCAGGACTAATTTCTTTATACCTACCTGACGGGATATTATTTCTCCTACTTTCCTCGAACCGGTAAAGGAAACAACCCTAACCCTTTCGTCGGTGGTCATTGCTTTTCCTACTTCGGCAAATCCATAAACCACCGATAGGGCTTTTTTAGGTATTCCCGCCTCATAGAGGATTTCGGCCAACATTGCCACCGATAGGGGTGTTCTTTCGGAGGGTTTAACTATGACGGCGTTTCCTGCCGCCAAGGCGGGGGCCACTTTGTGCATTGTTAGGTTTAGCGGGAAGTTAAAAGGAGTTATTGCCGATACTATTCCCGCCGGAACTCTTATATAAAAGCCTACCTTTCCGGCACCGTTGGGCACAGCGTCGTAGGGGATTGTTTCGCCATATATTCTTTTGGCTTCTTCGGCCGAAAGTAATAGGGTTTGCTGGGCCCTCATAACCTCGGTGCGGGCTTCCCTTATTGTTTTTCCCACTTCGAGCACCAAGGTTTTAGCAAACTCTTCGGCCCTTTCCTTAAGAAGTTCATAGGCTTTATAAAGAATTTGACTTCTTTCGTAGGCCGTTAGGGCCGCTATTTCTTTTTGTCCTTCTACGGCAAGGTCTATAGCCTTTTTTACATCTTCGGGGGTGGCTTCGGGAACTTCCCCTATCTTTTGACGGTTGTAGGGATAAACCACATCGATGGTTTTATCCTTCCAAACGGGCTCGCCCCCTATGTAGAGGGGTTTCTTGATTAAATCCATACTTTCTATTTTTTAAAATTTCTTTTTGTGAAGCCCCTAAAGTTGTCGGTTAAAGGTTTTAAACCCTTTAAGGACGAGCAAGTTATAGATTTCCAAAATTTGGATTTTTTTGTTATAAGAGGCCCCACCGGGAGCGGTAAATCCTCCCTTTTGGATGCTATACTTTTTGCCCTCTACGGGGAAACGGTAGAAGGTCTACGAAAGGAGGATATTCTTAATAAAGAAAGCTCCCTTTTAAGGGTAGATTTTGAATTTTCCGTCCGAGGAAAGAAATATCGTGTAATCCGCTCTTTTGGTAAAAAAGGGTCTATAGAGGTTAGATTTTTTATTGACGGAAAACCTAAATCGGTAAGGGTTAGAGAACTAAACGATGAAATTTCCAATATATTGGGTGTAGGCGCTAAACAGTTTCAAAAAATTTTCTTCTTGCCTCAAGGCCGTTATGCCTCTTTTTTAAAAGGAAATGCAAAAGAAAGAAGGGAGCTAGTTCTTTCCTTGCTGGATTTGGACATTTATAAAAAAATCCAAGAGGCGGCCTCCGAACGCTTCCGAACGTTGGAAAACAAACTTGAACTTATAAGGAGCAAATTAAAAGAGCTTCAAAACTATGACGCTGAATACCTTGCAACCCTTCAAAAGGAATACCAAGCCTTCTTAGCCCAAAAGGAGGAACTATCTGAAAAAGTTTCCCAACAAAGAAAAGAAATAAACAATCTTAACCGGCTAAAGGAAAAATATGAACTCCTTCAAAGTTTGAAAAAAGAACTACAAAACCTGAATAGGAAAGATTTACAACAGCTAAAAGAAAAGTTGGAAACTTTGGAAAAACTTAACCAACGAAGGGAAATTTTTGTCAATGCCCTTTCATTGGAGGAAGAAATAGAGAATTTGGAACCCTCCGTTAAAAGGAAGGAAAAAGAAGTTGAACGCCTACAAAAGGAAATAAACACATACAAAGAAAAGTTAAATGAAATCCTGCAACAAAGGGAGCAATTTAAACAGAAAGAACACCTTATAACCGATTTACAAATAGCTCTAAAAAAATTGGAAGAATTGGAAAATAAAAGTGCAGAACTCAAGAAGATAAAAAAAGAAATATCCCAATTAGAGGAAATAATAGAAAAACTGGACGAAGAAATAGAAAATCTAAAAACCCAGCTGAACCAACAAAAGGAAGAATTAAAAAAAATCAACCAACAGTTGGAAAGTATCAAATATGACCCATCGGAGGAAGCAAAGTTAAGCACCCTTAAAGAGAAAGCCTTAAGAAAAAGGGAGCTCCAAAAGGAGTTAAAAAACCTTATAGAAAAAATAAAGGAGAAACAAAAACTAATAGAACAATATGAGGAGCAATTAAAAGAATTAGAACTACAAAAAATAGAGCTTCAAAAGCAATATGAAAATCTAAAAACCCGCAAGAGGGAGTATTTAATTACCCAACTAATAAAGGAGTTAAAACCGGGTGAACCCTGCCCAATTTGCGGTAGACCCTTGGAAGAAAACCACCTTAAAAAGTTGGAAATAAGTTTTAACCTCCAAGAGTTTGAAAATTTGGAAAACCAACTGGAGGAGATTAAGAAAAATATAATCCGCCTGCAGGAAAAACTGATACACTTACAAAAACAAAAAGAGGAATACCATAAACAAAAAACCCAAAAAGAGGAACTACTCAAACAATATGAAGACGTCCCTGACTTAGAACAAATAGAAGAAGAACTTCAAGAACTGGAAAACAATAAAAAACTAAAACAACGGTTGGAAGAACGATTGAACAAACTGCAAAGAAATATTGACCTTCTGAAGGAAGAAATCCAAAAGAAGGAAAAAGAAAAGGCTAAATATGAAACCTTAGCTAAAGAAAAACAAAAACTATTTGACGAGGAATTAAGAATAGCACAAGCCCAAAAAATAGAAATAGCTAAAAAATTTGAAATAAAAGACCCCGAAATAAAACTGTTGGATTTAAAACAAAAATTGCAAAAAATTTTAAAAAAACTTCAGAAGGAAAAAGATATTTTAGAGAACCTTAAAGAGGACAAAGAACAAAAACTAAAAGCAAAGGAATTAGAACTAAAAGGAAAAGAAACCGAGCTTAGAAACCTAAAACAACAGCTCCAGCGAAAGCAAGAAGAATTAGAAGCCCTACGAAAGAAGATAAAGGAACTCCTAAAAAAAATCAATATAGAAAAAACTCCCAAGGAAATACTAAAAGAGCTGGAAAAGATAAACCAAATAAAAGGACAGTTAGAACATTGGGAAAACCAACAAAAGGAAATAACTCTTCAAATACAAAACCTTGAAAAGGAACTGAACAATGTAGACGCTAAAAAGTTCCAAAAATTAAAAGAACTTCAAGAGGAACTTACAGAGAAAGAAAAACAATTGGAGGAAATAACCACCCGAATAGGAGCCCTTAAAAGGGAAATAGAGGAAACCAAAAAAAGGTTAGAAGAAAAGGCAGCTCTTCAAAAAGAGGAAAAAGAACTAACCCATCAATGGAGTCTTTTAAAAGAACTCAAAGAGGATTTTCAAGCCGACCGACTGCAGGACTTTGTTGTATCAAAAGCATTGGAAGATATAGTTGAGCTTGCCGGCGAGTATCTTTGGAAATTAACCGACCGTTACCGCTTTATTTTTGAAAATGAAAACCTTCTAATATGGGACTTAGCCACCGATGCCAAAAGGGCGGTAGCAACCCTATCGGGAGGAGAAACCTTTTTGGCTTCCCTATCAATGGCTTTAGGTTTCGGTGCTTACTTAGACAAAGGGGCTTCGGTGGAGAGCCTCTTCATAGATGAAGGATTCGGAACACTTGACGCAGAAAAGCTATCACGGGTGGAGGAGCTCTTCGAAATTATTAAACAGCGGGTTAATAAAACTATAGGGATAATAACCCATCTCGATAGCTTAGCCTCAATATTTGAAAAACAGATAATTGTAAAGCCATCTCCCCAAGGTTCTAAAATTGAGGTGTTTAATGGCTCCCAAGATTAAAATCCCAACACATGTAGCCATAATAATGGACGGTAATGGCCGATGGGCTACGAAGAGAGGCCTCCCCAGAATAGAAGGACATGTTGAAGGAGTAAAAGCGGCAGAAAGAACCATCGACGCGGCAAAGGAATTAGGTATTAAATATCTAACTCTCTATGCCTTTTCCACCGAAAACTGGTATCGTCCGCCGGAAGAAGTAAACTTTTTGATGGAACTTTTAAGGGATTATTTAAAAGAAAAACTACCCACCTTCTTGGAAAAAGATATTCGGGTTTCCTTTATAGGGAGAAGAGACAGAATTCCTAAAGAGACCTTAGAATGGATGGAAAAAGTGGAATATGAGACCAAAAGGTGCCGTTCAATAGAGGTCTTTGTGGCGGTAGATTACGGAGGCCGCGACGAAATAGTTAGGGCGGTAAACAAAATAATAAAGGAAGGAGATAGACAAATAACAGAAAACCTTTTGCGTCAACATTTGGATATTCCCCCCTATGTGGAAGACCCCGACCTTCTAATTCGCACGGGGGGAGAAAAAAGGATTTCTAACTTCCTTCTTTGGTATATAAGCTACACCGAGCTTTACTTTACCCCCGTTCTCTGGCCGGACTTTAACAAGGAACACCTTTTGGAAGCTATAAAAGATTACTCCCAAAGAGTTAGAAAGTTCGGTAGAGTTAAGTAAACTTTGACGTTCTTTCCTCTAAATTCCCAAGAAAGTTTTCCTTCCTATTCCAAAACTTACCTCGGTCGGTAAATAAAAATATAAAGAGCCACCACCATGAGTAAAAAAACTGTAAAAACCCAAAAGGAAAAGGCGAGATTTGAAAAAACTTGCCCCAACTGCGGAGGCCCGATTAGCGATATAAGACTCCAAAAGGGATTGCCTTGCTCCAAGTGTCTACCCCAACAAGTAGAAAATGAAGATAAAGCTTGTGAGGTATTACTCAAAGAAAATAAACTCAATAAGGACTTTAAAGAAATATGCACCCTAAAGGAGGAATTAGAAAAATTTAGAAACTTCTTTTTTGAAATACACCGTTCCTACCCTTGGAGTTTGCAGGAAGCTTGGTTTAAAAGGTTTTTCCTCGGAAGGAGTTTTGCCCTTCTTGCCCCCACCGGGATAGGAAAAACCACCTTCGGACTTACCTTGAGCTATTACCTCGCCAAGAAAAAAAACAAAAAGAGTTATCTTATATTCCCCACACGGCTTTTGGTGGAACAGGCGATAAACAAACTCCGCAAAATGGGAGTTCCCGAAGAATATCTCCTTTATTTTGGTGAAAAGCCATCTCTGACCAAAAAACAAAAAGAAGAAAGATTTAGAAGATTGGAGGAAGGCGATTTCCGAATTCTGATAACAACCTCGATGTTTCTATATCGGAACATAGATAAAATCCCCAAAGGGGTTTACGAGCTAATATTTGTCGACGATGTTGATAGTTTCCTTAAAACGGCCAAAAACATCGACAAAGCCCTTTACTTGTTGGGCTTTACCGAAAAAGAGATTGAATGGGCCTTAAAGATTATTAAACTCCGTAAAGAGCTGGCCCAAAAACCCAATGTTAGCCCCGAAGAATGGGAAAAACTTAGAAAAGAAGAAGAAAAGTTAAAGAAACATGCCGAAAAAGTTAGAAAGGGCGTTCTCATAGTGTCGTCGGCAACCTCCAACCCCCGTAGCGAGAGGATTAAACTTTTTAGAGAACTCCTCGGTTTTGAGGTCGGTCGTCCGCTTTTTTACCTCAGAAATGTGGTCGATAGCTACGAGGATAAATTCCTAGAAGGAAAAAAATCTCTTAACGACCACAAACCTTTATGGGACTTTGTTGCCGATTTTGTTAAACAGCACCCCAAAGGGGGACTTATATACATTTCCCAAGATAGGGGTAAGGAAGAAGTTGACCGTTTGGTGGAATATCTAAATTCCAAAGGTCTCAATGTAAGGAGCTATGAAGAACTGGACAAACACCTAAAGGATTACGAAGAGGGAAAGGTTAACGCCTTTGTAGGTATAGCTTCCTATAGGAACCCCCTTGCACGGGGTTTCGATATGCCCCATGTTGTCAGATATGCCCTTTTTGTGGGTGTTCCCAAGCTCAAGTTTACCCTTAAGGTGGAAGAACATATATCCCACATCCTTTGGGCTTTAGTTGCAATAAGACCCTTAATAGCCAAAGATAAGGAACTTCGCGAAAAGTATCTCCAAAAACTGGATAGATGGATAGAGAGGTTAAGAAAATATTCCTACCTATCGGAGGAGTTTATCCGGCAAAACGAACGCCTTAAGGAAATTATCGAAAACATAAGAAACGAGGTAAGGGAATTTATAGAAAACCCCGAAATCCTCGAAAGGATAAAAGAAAGTGATGAAATAACCCTAAGGTGGAACGAAAAGGAAGGTTATTCCCTGATAGTGGCCGACGTTACAGGATACCTCCAAGCGTCGGGTAGAACATCGAGACTTTACGCGGGAGGTTTAACAAAAGGTTTTTCCCTCGTATTGGTTGACGATACAAAAGCCTTCAACAACCTAAGGAAAAAAGTTAAATGGTTCAGCGAGGAAATTGAATTTATCCCCCTCAAGGAGGTAGATTTAAAAACCCTCTTTGAGGAGATAGAAAAAGACAGGCAAAAGGTTCTAAGGTTTTTAAAAGGTGAAATTCCCGAAGAAGTTAAGGAACTGATTAAACCTGTTTTGGTTATAGTGGAATCCCCCAACAAGGCTAGGACGATAGCGAACTTCTTCGGAAAACCGCTAAGGCGTAGGGTTGGCGATATAGACGTTTTGGAAGTTTCGCTCGGAGACAAGTTTTTAACCATAACCGCCTCGGCGGGACATGTTTACGACCTTATAAAGGAACAGAAAAAGTATAGAAACACTTTCCACGGCGTTATAGTAGAGCCTTCGAAACAAAATCCGGAGCATTTTATACCGATTTACGAGCCTATAAAACAGGAAACCCCCGAAGGAGAAATTAGAAATAAAGAGGAGATTATCAACTCCCTAAGGCAGGCGGGTCTTGAGGTTGCGGAGGTTTACATAGGAACCGACCCGGATAGCATAACGGGAGACAGTAAAGTCCTCGTAAAGGTAGACGGAGAGATAAAACACCTAACGGTGGAAGAGCTTTTTGAACTACTTAAGGAGGAATACAAAGTTGAACTCCGAAACGGGCATGAATACATAAAACCGACCGACCTTTGGGTTCCCGTAGTTGACAAAAACTACCGCGTAAGGTTCGGTAAAGCAAAATACTTAATCCGCCACAAGGTTAAAAAGCCTATCTACAAAATAACCACCCAAAGCGGAAGGGAGATAAAGATAACGGGAGACCACTCCATTTTTAGGCTCGATGAAAACCTAAACCTTGAGGAGGTAAAACCTACCCAGCTCCGAGAAGGGGACTTTATAGTTGTAAATTCCTGCCTACCTGAAGTAGATAGTAAAGAACTTCAACCTAAAAAGGGTTTTGGAAGAAAAATAGGAAACATCTTTGAGGACAAAATAATAAAAATCGAACAACTCCCCTTAGAAGAGCAATACGTTTACGACTTCGAAACCGAAACCCAAAACTTTATAGCCAACAACATCCTTTGTCACAACACCGAAGGAGAAAAAATCGCCTGGGACCTCTACGAGGTAATAAAACCCTACAACCCCAACATAAGGAGAATGGAATTTCACGAAGTCACCAAAAGGGCAATAGTAGAAGCAATCCACAACCCTAGGCAGATAGATATAAACCTCGTAGAGGCTCAAATGGTCAGAAGAATAGCCGACCGTTGGGTGGGATTTGAACTTTCAAGACTCCTTCAGGAGCACTTTAAAAAACCCTGGCTGAGTGCGGGAAGGGTTCAAACTCCCGTCCTCGGTTGGGTCATAGAGAGGGACAAACTATATAGAACCAAAAAAGGGGCAGTATTTGTATATCTACCTAACCCTCAAAAGGACAAAAGAAGAATTTCCGTAAGTTGGGAATTTGAAGACAAAAAACTTGCGAGGGAATTTTATAAAAACCTTACAGAGGTAGAAGTTAAGATTCTCCAAAAGAGGGAAGAGGAGAAAAAACCCGCCCCGCCCTTTACCACCGATGCGATGCTCAAAGAGGCGAGCGACAAGCTCCGCTTTAGTGCCAGCAAAACTATGCAATTGGCTCAAGAGCTGTTTGAGACCGGGCTGTCGACGTACCACCGCACAGACAGCACCCGCGTTTCCGATGTGGGAATATCAATAGCGAGGGAATACATAGATGAAAACTTCGGACAGGATTACTTTTACCCCAGGCATTGGGGCGAAGGCGGAGCCCACGAGTGTATAAGACCCACCCACCCTTGGGACGTTGAAGAACTCCGTTCGATGATGCTCGCCGGTCAGCTCAAAGGACTAACCAAAGACCACCTAAGGTTATACGAGCTAATTTTCAAACGCTTTATGGCTTCCCAAATGAGACCCGCCACCGTAGAGGTTTCCAAATTTGAAGTGAAACCCTTATTGGAAAAAAAAGACTTTTCGACCCAATCGGTGGAAAAAGAGGAAATAACTTCCCTCTTGAGGGACGGATTTAACTTAATGACACCTATAGAAGTCTACTACCTGAAAGAGGGAACCTTTAAGGTAGTGGAGCAAAAAGATTTAATAGACGAGGAAGGAAACAAAATCGGGGAACACTCCGAAAGTGCTATGAAAATTTACAAACTCGTTCCGTTGGCTTACCCCTACACCCAAGGAAGTTTGATTGAAGAAATGAAAAAACGCGGTATAGGAAGACCTTCAACCTACGCCCAAATAGTTCAAAAGCTGTTGGATAGAGGTTATGTCATAGAGAGGAAGAATTTCTTATTCCCCACCAAGTTAGGTAAGGAGGTTTACAACTACCTAATTAGGTTGAAAGAGGCAGAAAAATTCGTTAAGGAGGAGTTTACGAGAATACTTGAGGAGCTAATGGATAGGATTGAAAGGGGGGAGGTTTACTATATAGAGGTTCTTAAGGATTTGTATGAAGAAGTTTTAAGGTTGGAAAAAATTAAAGAAATAGAAACCTAAAAGAATTTAGTGTCGGGAGTTATTCTTAACCTATTTCCTTAAGAACCTGTTCCTCTCCTTTTTCTATTGCTGTTTCTACTAACTTTTTAGCTTCAAAAGCTCAAAAGCTTAAATTACTCATTAATGGAAAAACCAACTCTAAGAAAATACCGCATACCCCTTCCCCGCTACACCGTAAAGGACTACGAAAAGTGGGAGGGCGACTGGGAGCTTATTGACGGCATTCCCTATGCGTTGGCTTCACCTTCTCTAAAACACCAAAGGTTGGTCTTTTTACTTGCTTACCTACTGGAGGAACAATTAAAAGACAACGAAGAGTGCAAGGAATGCATAACCACAATAGACACCGACTATGTAATAAACGAGACAACAGTCCTAAGACCGGATATAGCAGTAGTTTGTCATAACGAAGGTGAAAAAATAACCACAACACCCAAAGTAGTTATTGAGGTAGTTTCCCCGTCCTCAAAGGCGATGGATGAAAATATAAAACCCAAAATCTACGCTTCCGAAGGTGTTCAATACTACTTCCTGGCCTACCCCGACAGTGGAGAAATAAAGGGGTTTATCCTAAAGGGGGGAAACTACAAACCTATAAAACCTGAAAATGATGGTTTTAAAGTAAAGGTAAATGAAAATTGTGATATTGAAATTCCAAATACTTTTAAAGTTAGATGAGCCTGTATCAAATGTAACCTATCGATTATCCTGTTCCCAATATATTATTCGAAGGTAAAAAAGTTGATGGTCCGCAAATTGTTCCCTGAGAGGTTAAGACACTTCGACAAATAATACCCTTTGGGTATAGATAAACACGGTTAGATAGACCTTGGAGAGGTAGAAAAGTTTATTAGGTCGCTACGGGGTTTGTTTTAGTCTTTTTTATTTACTTTAAGTAATGGAGAAAAAAATAACTAAAGAGCAAATTCTTCTAAGCATAATCAACGCGGCCACCTACAAATATAAATTGATAAACCAAAAACTAAAAAGTCAGCTACTCAAACACCATATTACCGGTCTCTTTAACCGACGTTATTTATTAATCTATGGTGATAATTTATTAAAGCGTTACAACACACTTTATATAGTGGACATAAGAAATTTGAGAACCTACAACGAAATTTTCGGTTACGAAATAGTAGACCAATTTCTTAAGGCGGTAGCTCAGAAAATAAAATCCTTTTGCGGGCAAGAGTGTCTATTAGGAAGCCTTGATTTGGGTCGATTTTGGATTTTACTCCACCAAAAGGAGGAAAAGGAAGCTATAGAAAAAGCCCTTTCTTTAGTTGAATATTTAACTGCTAAGGAAATAAATATAAAAACCCAAACGAAGGAGCTTTCTTTATTGTTGTCCATCAATGTGGGAATAGGTATCTATCCTAAACATGGAAAGAATATAGAAGAGCTTTTAACCAATGCAGAAATAGCGGCCGACAGGGCAAAATATAAAGGAGAAAATACAGTCGAAATTTTTAAAGAAGATTACCGTCAAGATATAGAGCTAAACCTTGAAATAGAACACCAACTTAAGTTTGCAATAAAACATGGAACATTAAAAGGAGAAATATTTCCTGTGTTCCAAGCAAGGGTAAATCCCCTGAACGAAAATATTGTTGCCGCAGAAATTTTAATGAGATGGAAAAAATATTCCCCTGGACGATTTATTCCCGTAGCAGAGAGAACGGGTCTGCTCAGGTATATGTTCGATGTTTTAGTTGAAAATAGTATTCCCGTCCTTAAGGAGATTTTTAAAATCCGACCGCATGTTAGAGTTAGCTTTAATATATCCCCCGTTCAGTTGAAATTCTGGAATGAGTTAAAAGAGAGCTTGGAAAAATTAAAGAAAGCTGAGATTCCTTTAAGTCAAATAGAATTAGAAATAACCGAAACAGGTATTATGCAAGAAAATGAAAGCCTTATAGATAAATTGAATTTCTTAAACTGTGAAGGCTTTAAAATTCTTATAGACGACTTTGGCAAAGGATATTCCTCTTTTGAACGACTAAACAAACTCCAGATATTTGGGGTGAAACTAGATAGTTCTCTGTTAAATGTTTTAAGAACTTCTAACGGCTTACATAAATCCAAAAAAACAACAAAATTTTTCAGAAACCTAATATATTTTCTCAAAAGTTTGGGTTACAACATAACAATTGAAGGGGTAGAGGAAAACGAACAACATTTGGTTGAAATTTTTAGAAAACTAAATGTGGATGAAATTCAAGGTTTTTACTATGCAAAACCGGTTCCAAAAGAAAAATTTCTCCAATGTTTGGAAAATTGGGAGAAACTCAAAAGGTGCAAAGATTAAATTTATTTCCCTAAAAGGTAATCCAATTTCGCTTTCAATATTCCCCATTGATAGATATTCGCTCGGTATTCAGCTAAAGCCCCAAAATACAAGGCTTGGGCTTCCAATAAGTTGTAAATATCGGTCTTCCCCAGACGGTATTTGTTTTTTTCTATTTGGTAGGCTTCTTTTGTAAACTCTACGCGGGCACGGGAGGCGTTAATAATCTCGTATTGGGCACTCAATAGCTCTATTAAAGATTTATAAGTTTCCATAACATTTTTAACAGTCTGCTGTTGAAGATAATTAACCTGCCTTTTCAAAGCTCGCGCACTTTTGTAATCAAAAAATCTTTTCCCGAAATCAAATATCGGTAAGGAGGCCTGTAGGGCATAAAACCAATCGGAAGTAGATTGTCCGGCATATACATACCTTTGTCGGGTGTAGACGAAGTCAATCTTGGGGGCAAACTCGGCCAAGGCTGCTTTTTCGTAAGCTTGGGCAACTTTCTTTTGTTCGGATATAACCCGTAAGTCGGGGTTGTTTGCTATCAATTGGCTTAAGAGCTTTTCACTATCCAGGGGCTTAGGAGTTATTTTTACATCCTTTAAGCGGAATTTATCCGATTTTAAATTCAATAAGGTCGCCAACAAATGTTTTTTGCTGCTTAATTGGCTTTTTAATTGAGCTATTTGGGCCTCTATATTTTTTAATTCAGCTTTCACGTTAAGCAAATCCAGAAGGGGTTTTTTACCTACTTTGTAGGCTTCATAAATGGTTTTGTAGAGCTGACGGGTTGCTTTTAGTTTCTCTTCCATAGCTTGCAGTTGGGCTTTTAACGAAAGGGCTTTTAAATAAACCTCTTTAACCTGCTGTTGTATATCTTTGGTCGTTTTAATCAACCGGGCATAGGAAGTTTCGGCCTGATATTTTTTTGCCTTTATAAGGAAAAACTGCTGGCAACCGTCGAAAAGTCTAACGGAATATTGAAATCCATAAACCCTTACCTGGTCATCTACCGGAAGATTTCCCGGCAATAGGGGAGGTTGTATGGGGGCTACCGTTCTTGGAAATTTGTATTGGGTGTATTTCCAAAATAGGGTTATCTGGCCAAATCTTTGTCCTATTTGAGAATAAAATTTGTATTTATCGCTTTCATACTTTGAATATTGGGCTTTTATTTGTAAGTTCCTTTTGGTTGCGAGAGATAGGGCTTCTTGTAAGGTTAGGATTTTTTCCTTCTGTTGGTTAGCGTAGGTTAGACTTCCTCCCGTTGGTAAGACAGTTAAAGAGAAGGCTAAAAGGGAAAATAGGCTTTTCTTAAACATTAAGGATTGATTTTAGAACTTACTCCTACTCTGGTTTTCTCGTTTTAAGGTTCCCTTCTAAGGGATATATCCCCGTAAGGAATTTTCTTAAGATTTCCAACGCAGGTTTTTATTACCGCAAAACCGTTTTCGTCTATTCCTAAAAACTTTCCACATTCGCGGTTATCTAATATTACCCTCTGACCCTTCCACAGGAGTTTTCTTTCTATAATTCCTTTGAAAGGTGTAAAGCCTTCTTTTTGGAACTTTATTAGGTTTTCGTTCAAATTTAAAAGCAACTCTTTAAGGAATTGTTGGGGCTCTACCAAAGTTTGGGTTTCCCTGTAAATAGAGGTAGCACGTATTTTAAGGAAAGGAGGAAAATCTTCCGTATTTAGGTTTACCCCTATGCCCACTATTAAACCTTCCGAAGTGTTTTCTATTAATACTCCCGCAACTTTTTTGTTTCGAATATATACATCGTTGGGCCATTTTAGGGAGGAGAAAACATATTGGTCCACCGTTTGGGAAACCGATAAACCTACCACCAAAGATAGGCAACCTAACTTTATAGGTTCCAATCGGAGGAAGTTTTTGGGAATTTTAAAAGAAAGATAAAGCCCTTTCCCTTTTGGGGAATACCAACTGTTTCCCCTTCTTCCCCTGCCTTTGGTCTGGTGTAGGGCTACAACAACTTGAAAAGGTTTTACTTCTTTGCTGCGAACATAGTCCTGGGTGGAACTTAATTCCTCAAAAACCAAAGGTTGGTAAGTAAAAAGGAAGCTACCTGCTACGGTTTCCACAGTAATAGAAAAAATTACCTCCCCGAGGTTCTTAGGTAAAATTGCCAAAAACAGCAAAAATTTTTTCGACCATGGGAGATTTTAATAAAGTCAAAAAATTTTTTATTGTCGGCGGTTGTTTATTCTTAATTCCCATCGGTGGAACTTTTGGCCAAGCCTCCGGTGGTTTTAAAAACTATCTTCAAAAGTTGGAAACCGAACTTTCCCACCCCAATGTGAAGGGGAATCTGTACTACCTATTTTTGGAATTGAGAAAGCAACTGCTGCAAAAGGAGAAAGAAAAAGCTCTAAAAACGATAGAGGAAATATTAAAGATAGTTCCCCTCGACAGGAAGGTTCTAATCTTAAGTTCGGTTACCCAGGAGCTTAGCAATGTTAAAAACCTAAATGACCTTACTAAGCAGCTGTCGCTTGCTATTATCTACCTTCAAAATTATGAACTCCCTGCGGCAAGAGATATTTTAAACAACTTAAAAAGCGAATTTGTAATAAAAAGGCAAATTCTTCCCAAGGATATCTTATTAAGTTCCCTGGCTCTGATTAAGGCAGTCTTGGAGGTGAATCCTCCTTCTTACAGTGCGGCCATAACGGCGGTGGATAACCTTATAGCCTCCGTAAGGGAGGAAACAATAATAATTCCCCTGCCCGTATTGAAAGCCTATTACCAATTAAAGGGGCTATCGAAAAATACCAATATTGAAGATTTCAAAAAAGTATTAACCTCGGTTTGGTTAAACTTAAAAATAGCCCACTATTTGGGATATATAAATTTGCTTACTTATAAGGATTTGGAGAATCTTTATAACCTAGCCCTCCAAAAGTTAGACCGTTCGGAGAAACCGACCACCGAAGTGGAAAAAATGAAAACTTTGCTCCAAGAGGGGTTGGGAAAAATTTTAAATACCAACGGGGCTTAAAAATAAAAAACTTTGACCCGTTTTTAAATTCTTTCCTTTTTTAGTTGATGTATATCTTTCAACAAAAGGTGGATAAAAAGAATTCCTCCAACTATGGCGGAGAAATATTGAGAGAAAAACCTCCATAGGATTACAAAAATTCCCAAAAGGGAGGGAGGAATGATTCCCTGGAAAATAGCTATACCCCCCAACTCTCCCACGCCGCTGCCGCCGGGGGAGGGGCTGGAAAAAATTGCGTAAATTAGGGGAAGTTGAAGTAGATAAATTTCCCACAAATCAAAATCTACACGTAAGGCTTTAAGCAAAACAGGGGCAAAATTTAGAAAAACTACATAAAGCATTATCGAATATAAACAAGCCTTTAGAAAAGCTACTTTGTCCTTTTTCCAAAAATATATAATCGCCAAGCAGTAAAGTTTTATCTTTTTTAGAAAGCCTTGTTTGTTTTCCTCTTTTTTTCTAAGCCAAACAACAAGAGGCAAAGATAATATACCAAAAAGAATAAAAATAGCGGCCAAGATTAAAACCTTATCCAAAAAATGAGGATTTTTAAAAATATTTACAAACAAAACAGGTAAAGTTATAAGAAAGAAACTAAAACCCGAAACGGTTTTAAAAATAATAGTCCCCACTATTTTATGTCTTTTGACCCTTAACCGATGGAGGAGGTAAAAAATTATCAATTCTCCACCTACGTGGGCGGGGGTTATAGTGGCTCCAAAGGTTGCAATAAAGGACATTAAATAACCGTAAAGAGTTGAATATTTAATGTTGTAAACCTCTGCGATGGTTTTTAACCTTAACATATCAAAGGTGTGGTAAAGAAAAATCAAACCAAAGGCGGCCAGAATATAAAAATAATCCAAGTGAAGGAAAATCTTCCAATCCCAACAGTGGGAAAACTTAAAAATAAGTATTAGGAAGGAAAAGAGAACAAATAGGAAGGTTGCGAGACTGCCCCAAAAGAGGATATAAAGAAAAGGCATAGAAATAACTTACTCCTCGGATTAAGAGGATTTCAACCACCTTAATAATAGTTTCTTGTAAAGTTCGGGGTTGGCCTTTGCCATATTGTTTAAACGTTCTGTAAGTGTTTCTTCCGCCTTTTGGGCTACGGCTGCAGCACCGGCGGGGGCTCCCAGCATACGACCGTAAACCGCAATTTCCACCTCTTCTTCTTTGATTTTTTCCCGACGGAGCAATAGATATATAACCACCGCTATAACCAACGCCAACAGGAATGCTATAAGGGCGTAAACCTTCCAAGGAATGGGTTTTTCCTTAGGTTTTTGGGCAAATAGTTTTTGGAGCTCCTCCTTAGCTTTGAAGGGTAAGGCAACCACTGTAACCGTATCACCGCGGGCGGGGTTTAAACCCAAAGCGTTAATTAAGAACTCTTTAATTTTTTGGGGGTCGATACCTTTTACGTCGGAGTTAATAATAACACCCACCGAAACCCTTTCAACTTTTACCGTAGGGTCGTTAATCAGCTTTTGAATATAGGAAACATCGTAGTTCTTAATAATTTCCTTGGATTTTTCCACAGATTCGCTCTTTTGACCTTTGCCCACCTGAGGGGGAACATTGGATTCGCTTCCGGGAACACCCTCGGGAGAAACTGTCTTTTTAATGCTCTGTTTTTTCTGTTCGCTTACAACCGCCGTTTGGTCGGGGTTTACCTCATAGGCTTTTTCTTGGCGTTGGGCAAAGTCTAACGCCAAAGAAACTTTGACGCGAGCATTCCCAAATCCAACAACGCTATCCAATATGCTTTGAATTTGTTTTTGGAGTAAATCCTCGTATTTGAGTTTTAACTTAAGTTGATTTGTAGCAAGACCTATAACCGAAGTGTCGTCCCCTATAAGGGCTGTTAAATCTCTTCCGTATTGGTCAACAATAACAACATTTTGGGGCTTTAAACCGACCACCGAGGCGGCCACCAAATCCCTTATAGCTTTTATTTGCTCGGGGGTTAGCTGGGCTCCCGGTTTTAGCTTAATCAAAACCGAAGCCTTGGGTTCGGCCTCGGGGCGGGCAAATATAGATTCTCTGGGAAGGGCTATGTTAACTTTTACATCTTCCACAGCATCTATAGCCCTAATAGTTTTTTCCAGCTCGCCCTCTAAAGCCCTTATATAGTTGATGTGTTCTACAAAATCGGAAACTGTTAGGGGCTGGTTTTCAAATATTTCAAACCCAACCTTTTTTTCGGGAGAAATTACCCCTTTTTCAGCAAGGAGTATTCTTAACTGTTCCACCTTGTCGGCTGGAACATAAACGGCACCCGTTTTATAGTCAATTTTGTAGTTTATTCCCAACTGGCTAAGGGTGAACTCTATCTTCTGCAAAGTGTTGGGGTCTAAATTAGAAAACAACAACGAGTAATGGGGCGTTGTAAAATAGGCAACAGCCAATAGGGTTATAATAAGAGCAGTAGGAACACCGACAACGAGGATTTTTTTCCACACCGACAAGCTTTTAAACCAGTCCCGGAATTTTTGCCATTGCTGTTTCAATTGTTCCATATCCTAATTTTGTATAAGTTTACACCCTGCAAAACTTGTTAATAGGAGTGGTTCTTTTAATAAGAAGTGTTTTTAAAGGTTTAGCTTCCTTGAAAGTTGTTTAACTACTCCTTTGTAGGTTTCGCCGATATATCTATTTTTCCTTTATGCTGGCTTTTATAGGAGGAAGCGGTCTTTACAAAATTGAAGGTTTGGAAATAGTTGAAGAATTGAAAATAAAAACCCCCTTCGGGGAACCATCGGCGCCTATATTGGTAGCCCGCCACGGGGATAAAAAAGTTTTATTTTTAGCCCGCCATGGGAAAAACCATCAATATCCTCCCCACAGGGTTCCCTACCGTGCCAACCTCTGGGCTTTAAAGGAAGCGGGTGCTAAAGCGGTTGTCGGAATAAACGCCGTAGGAGGAATCAATAAGCTTCTCCAACCGGGGGATTTTGTAATAGTTGACCAATTTATGGACTTTACAAAATCCCGTGAAAATACCTTTTACGAAGGGGCTTTTAGTCCTTCCTTGGAAGGGGAAGCTAAAAATCTTCCCCAAAAATTGGTAAAAGAAAAAAAGGTTGTCCATATAGATGTGTCGGAGCCTTTTTGTCCCGTGTTAAGGAAAGAGCTCCAAAACCTATTGGAGGAAAAAGGTTTTCGTTACCACAAAAGGGGTACCTATGTAGCCACCGAAGGGCCCCGTTTGGAAACTCCCGCCGAGATAAAGGCTTTTGCCCTCCTTGGCGGCGATGTGGTAGGTATGACTATGGTTCCCGAAGTGGTATTGGCCAAAGAACTCCAAATGCACTATGCGGGGCTTTGTGTGGTAACAAACCCCGCCGCGGGTATAGCTTCCTACCGTCTAACCTCCGAAGAGGTTATTCAAATGATGAAACAAAAGGAGGAACAAATTAAAGAGATAGTCCTTTCATTGATAGAAAATTACGATAACCTTTCTTGGGATTGTCAATGTGAAGAAGCCCTTTCGGGGGCGAGCGTATAAGTAAAACCTCCTTTTGCAAATGTTTGTTTAAAACCAAACAAAGGTTTTCCTATTCTTTCTTTGTAGCTTTTTAAGTTAAGAAAAAAGAAGAAATATTGAAAGGCCGAAAAATCAGTTCGAGGATTGTTTTTCCTGCCTTTTGTCGGCAATGAATACCAAGATGGCCAAGAATACATAGAGGGCTACCAAATAGAACCTAGCCAACCATACGGTTATAGGTGTCTGTCCGTGGCTTTTGCCGAAGATTTCGTTCACAACAAAGCCTATTAACAGAGCCAATAGGAAGAGAGGGGTTATATACCTAACAATGTAGAAATAAATTCTCGGAACCTGTATTAGACCGCCTCGGTTGATTTCCTCCCAAGCCTTTTTGGCGTCGTATATCCAGTAAAAGAGTATTACTTCCAAAAGTCCCAACACAATAACAAAGAAGGTTCCCGCCCAAAAGTCCATTTCATCGAGAAAGCCGGCAAGGAATATGACAGCTTGGGCTCCTATAAACACGATTACCGAAGTTATTGTGACAGCGGTTTTTCTATCGAAGCCGAATTCGTCCTCTAGGAAGGCTATCATGGGCTGGAGAATTGCCACCGAAGAGGTAACTCCCGCTATAAACAGTAGGAAGAACCATAAAAATCCGAAGAATTGTCCCGCTTCAATATTGGAGAAAATGGCCGGCAGGCTAACAAAGCCGAGGTTAAAGGCTCCTCCTTTGGCTATCATTACAGCGTTGGCCACACCAAAGAAGGCGACAGCCGCGGGTATGGCTATGGATGCCCCTAAAATTACCTCGGCCGTTTCGTTGAGGGAGGCGGCCGCCAATCCCGATAGGGCAATATCTTGATTTCTTCTAACATAGGAGGCGTAAGTGATTATTGCACCGAAGCCCAAGCTTAGGGTGAAGAAGATTTGACCAACGGCGGCTATCCAAACGTTGGGGTCTTTCAATTTACTCCAATCGGGGTTCCATAGAAAATCCAACCCTTGGACGGCGGTTCTTTTAGGAATGGCCAAGGAATATTGTCCCTCTTTGAGACTTTTTTCTTCCGATTGACCTTTAACGGTAATATTTCCTTTAACTTCCAAAATCAGGGTATCGTAGGAAAAAGTTTTTTCTCCTTGGTCGGGAATTATAAACTCTAACCTTCCTTGGGAAATTTTTATGTCCAATTCTTGGGGTTTCCCTTCCTTAGGTCGGAGCTCTATTAATTTGTCCCCCGAAAGGGATAGGATTTTCAATTCGGCCGACGGTGGGACGGTTATATCGATTTGACCTTTGTCGGAAACAAATGAAACACTTTCGTTGGCCGCCTTCAACACTATTTGACCGGTGGGAATTTCCAGGGTTAGAACCCTTACCGCCAGCACCACGGCGATAATAAACAGCGTCGGCATCGCCCATTTAACGAATTTTTCAATTCCTCCCGAAATTCCCTTATACAGTATGTAGAGGTTTATTAGGAAGGTGATTATGAAGAATACATAGGCCCAAAAGCTCGGTTCTAGCAACAGTCCACCGTGGTAGCCGATATAGTTGTAGAGGAATTCGACAAAAGGCTTTAGATATTCGGAGGGGTTGTCTATGTTTGCCCCGCCTTTGGGTGCCAGCCCCAGCAGATACTGCACGGAAAAGCCTAAAGTCCAACTTTCTATATAGACATAGTAGGTTGCCACCACCAGGGGAATCCAAATTCCCAACACTCCGAGGTATTTTGCTATTTTTTTAGGCCAGAGCATGTAAAAAATCGCCGGCGTTGTTCCGTGGCCTTTGCTTCCCCCCAGCCTTCCCATAGCCCATTCCGTCCACATAAGGGGAATTCCCACTATTAGGAAGGCTATGAGGTAGGGAATCATAAAGGCACCGCCGCCGTGTTCGGTGGCTTGATTGGGAAACCTTAAAAAGTTCCCGAGGCCGACGGCGTTTCCCGCCATAGCCAAAATAAGACCTATTCGGCTTTGCCAGTGTTCTCTTTTGCCCATGCAATGAATAGTTTTTATGACCAAAATCAGCGTAAGATGAGCTTTATCAGTTCCTGAAAGGGGTTTTAAGAAAAAGAGAAACCCAAAAATGGAAAGCTAAAATAGACAAAACCTTAAAGGGAAAAACTATTTTTTATCTCCCTCGGAGGGATTATTTTGATTTCCCTGAGATTGGGCTATTATCTGTTCCTTCAACTGTTGGAAATAATTGAATAACTCCTCGGTGTGGAACTCGTGCTTGTGCATCTTTATAAGGGTTCTCCAATCCCAATAGTTGCGTTTGGCTTCGAGGAAAGAGATTTTCTGCAATTGGTTGTTTTCAAATAGGGCGACAAAGGTCGATGTGTAGGGCTGGGGCACGCCGTAGTGTTTCCAAATTACCGCACCGACCATAAAAACTTTGTTGCCGTTTTTTTCTCCCACCCCGAAGACTCCATAAACATCTTCAACCTGCGAGGGATAAAGTTTTTTCAATCCTTCCTTAAAAGGTTCCAAAAGCTGATTAAATTCCTCCTCCGTAAGGGGGCGGGCGTTTTTTATAGGTAAAACTTCCGTTAGTGGTGGTTCTTCGGGTTTTTTTATTTTAATTTCGGCCAACTTAAGAACTCCCTCTTCGGGTTGGGGTTCTTCTTGACCTTCCACTTTGACTATTTTTACCTTTTTATCCTTATTGGGGTCTTTATCGTCTTTAGACGCTCCGGGGAATTTTATTATTTTTGCCATCGGTAGTTTAAATTATGGATTTCCTCCTTTTGGAAAAAGCATCCAAACCTTCTTTGGGTTAGACAAAAAGCTCCGTTAACATAAAAGAAAATGTTGAGGTTTTTCCCGCAAAGGGATGAAAAGAACGAAGATTTTAAACCTAAAAAGGTTGTTAAAAGTTTAAAACCCGATTGGGAAATACCCTTAAAAGGGTGGCAACCGATAGAGGTCGATTTAAATCTTTTACCCAAAAGGGTTTTTTTTATAGATGGCGTTAGAAGAACCGAACTGAGGGTTTCTATTTTTGATGGAAAAACCTTTTTGGGGGAAGGTATTTTCGTTTCTCTGGGGGCGGGGTTTGTGGAAATAGATTTCTCCCGAAGGTTTTTCCGCTACCGACCGCAACTTTTCAATGGGGTAAAAAGATATTTCATCCACAACGCGGCAAAAAAAATTAACAACTTTCCTACCGAGTGGAATATAAAAGGTAGGGGGTTTAATACGGTTTACAAAACAATTTATTCCCCCGACGAGGATATATCGGCCTTTGCCAACCTTCTAATGAGAAAGTTGGAAGTGGAAACCTTTAAAGGTTTAAAACTCAAAGAGGGCGATTTCCTCCTTATGGATGGAACGGTTAAAACTACCAAGTTCGTGCCTAATGTTGCTTACCTTGCAAAGGATTTTCGATATATCCACCTCGATGAGGAATATTTTGAAATTCTTTTCAACCTCAAAAAGGGACAAAGAACTCCCGCCTTCCTTTTTGAGGAGATAACCACCTATTTTGACAAAAGGGAGGGTAAATTTAAAGAAAGGGTTGTTCCCAAAATAGGAACCTACATTAAATTGGCCGACAATAGTCCGCAGCCAAGTTTTAAAGAAAATCCCTTTTTCGGTTTGGCGAGAATCGAAATCCCTTTGGTGGAAAACAAAAAAGATGCAATCCTTACTTTGGAAAAAGCGGCCGCTTTGGCGGTATTTTTTGCCAACCACCCCTTGAGGGATAAACGTTCGCCCCAAAACCTGACGCCGATAGCTTTTTTAGAAAAACACCTGAGGAGGTATTTGGGACACTATTCCCTTTTGAGGAGGGAAATACAGAATTACCTTCAAAGGTTATAAAAAAGGAAAAAGCTAACCCAAAGAAGGTTAAAGGTTTTTAATAGTCCCTAAAAGGGATAAAGTTGAACATCTAGACATTTTAGATACCAACTTTCGGGGAAAAAGGGCACGTAGGGGTGGTCTTTGGGCTGACCTCTTAAACTTCTAACAAATATCCTTTTTCCCGCATCGGAGGCCGCCAGTCTAACCTGCCGCGTTAGCTCTTCGGCCGAAATTTGGTAGGTGCAGGTGCAAATAAATAATCTTCCTAAAGGGTTTAATTTTTTAAAGGCATTGTAGGCCAATTTCCAAACCGCCCACAAAATGCTTTCCTTTTCCTTTTTAGTTTTGGCTATGGCGGGCGGGTCGGCGATTATTAAATCGTAATTTTGGTCGGTATTTTCCAAAAATTCAAAGGCGTTGGCCGCTATAAATTCCACCTCAACGCCGTTTAGCTTTGCGTTTTCCCTGGCTATCTCTAAAACATCGGGATTAATATCCACCGCCCAAACTTTAGCCCCCTTTTTGGCCGCATACACCGCAAAACCGCCGGTATGGGTAAACAAATCTAAAACCTTTTGCCCCCTTTCCACACTTTCGGCTATATACAGGCGGTTATCCCTTTGGTCGAGGTAAAAGCCCGTTTTCAATCCTTTTTCAACATCTACGAGGAACTTTATACCGTTTTCCTCTATTAGGACGGGATTTATCAGTTCCCCATAAAGGAGACCTTTAAACTCTTTTAAACCCTCGGCTAGGCGACCCTTAAAATCGCTCCTTTCATAGATAAATCTCGGTTTAAAAACCTCCACCAGAGCAGGTAGGTATATTTCTTTTAAAACCTCCATAGGATAGCTTCGAACTTGGATAACCAAACCTTGGTCGTATTTATCTACTATCAAACCACTTAAAAGGTCGCTTTCGGAAAATACCGCCCTAAAGGCGTTGGAAGGTATACCTTCCCGCAGAAGGAAGGATTTTTTTAACCTTTCAATAAAAAAGTTGGTATTTATATCCTCCTCTCGGTAGGTTAAAACTCTAAAAGCAATCCTTGAATGGGGCGAATAAGTTCCCTTAGCGAGGAAATTACCTTTGTAATCCAAAAGGGTGGCTATTATTCCTTCACCTTCCACCTTTAGGATTTCATCCCTAAAAACCCAAGGGTAGAAGTGTTTAATCTTCTTTTCTTTTCCCTTTTTTAGGTAGATTTTGACGGTCGACATTGCAGTTTATTTAAATTTCTAAACCTTGTGGCGAAGGAAAATTTAAATAAAGAGCAAAGGGAGGCTGTCGAATTTATGGGACGCCCGCTCTTGGTGGTTGCGGGCGCGGGTAGCGGAAAAACCAAAACCTTGGTTGCAAAAATCGAACATTTAATAAAAAACGGCTACGACCCTAAAAGAATTTTGGCTATAACCTTCACCAACAAAGCCGCCAAAGAATTAAAAGAAAGAATAAAGAAAACATTAGGTGTTTCCCTACCGTGGGTTGGAACCTTCCACTCGGTGGCGGGAAGAATTTTAAGGATGGGAGGTCACCGTTTGGGGCTTTCTCCCGATTTTGTAATCCTCGATAGGGACGATAGCGAAAGCCTTTTAAAGTTAATCCTCAAAGAATTGGAAACCGACCTAAAGGCGGATTTTTATTTAGAAGCAATATCCAAATACAAGGAAGGGAAGGATACCTTTTCCTACAAAGGGGAAATTTACAAAATAGACCAATTGGAGGATTTTGATACAGTTTTTAACGCCTACCAGGAAAAGTTAAAAGAGTTAAACGCCTTGGACTTTGACGACCTTCTTAACTACGCCGTTAGGCTTCTAAAGGAATTTCCCCAAGTTAGGGAAAAATTACAAAGGCATTTCCAATATATCTTGGTGGACGAGTATCAGGATACCAACGAAATTCAATATGAATTTATCCGACTGCTTGCCCGCGATAATGTTTGTGTGGTAGGTGACCCCAACCAAGCCATTTATGAATGGAGGGGGGCAAAGCCCGAAAATATTTTAAGATTCCACGATGATTTCAACCCCAAAGTGGTAAAACTGGAAACCAATTACCGTTCCAAGGGGGTTATTTTAGAGATAGCCAACGCGGTAATAAAAAAATGTGACCCCAAATGGGTCAATTTAATTCCTACCCTAAGGAGTTCTAAAGATTTCGGTCAAAAGCCCCTGGTTAAGGAATTTTTCAGCGAAAGGGACGAAGCTCAATGGATAGCCTCCGAAATTATAAAACTTAAAGCCCAAGGCTACCAATTAAAGAATATTGCCATTTTGGTTAGAAGCTCTCACCTTATGGAGGTTTTGGATAAAGCCTTGGCGGCAAGAAATATTCCCCATACCCTTATAGGGGGAAAAGGAATTTACGAGCGGAAGGAAATCAAAGATTTGTTGGCCTTTTTAAGATTTATTCAGAACCCCGCCGACTTTCTCGCCTTCGAGAGGATTTTAAAGATATTTTTCAACCGCAAATGGGAAAGGATTTATAAAGACCTTTCCAAGTATTACAAAACCGATTGGGTGGAAACCCTCAAGATTGTGGCCTACTATTTGGAACCCGAAGTTAGGGAACCTCTAACAAGGTTGCTCCAATTTATGGTTAAGTTAAAAGAAGACCAAAAAAGGAAAAAATTTGCCGATGTCTTAGAACAACTTTTGGACGCTGTAGATTATTATTCCTACCTCGACAAGGAAACAAATCCCGAACGGAGAAGGGACAACGTTAGATGGTTTTTAAACCTCTGTAAGGCTTTCCAAGATAAGGGAAAAGAGCTTTCCCGGTTTTTGCAATCCCTTTCCCTTATGCAGTCGGAGTTAGAAAACAAAGGAAAAGGTGTAAAAATAATGACCGTCCACGCCGCCAAGGGGTTGGAATTCGATGTGGTTTTCCTACCCCGATTGGAAGAAGGTATTTTTCCCCACCACAGTGCATTGGAAAATCCCGAAGAACTTGAAGAGGAGAGAAGACTTTTCTATGTTGCCGTAACAAGGGCTAAAGAGAAACTCTATCTTTCCTTTGTCAGGAAAAACTTTAAAACCAAAGATGGGGAAAAAGTCGAAAGAAAACCCTCAAGGTTTCTTAAAGAAATTCCTTCCCATCTTTTGAATATAGATTCGGTGGAGCTCCTTTATGGGCAGCATTCCTATAAGGAGAAACCTAAAAAGGAAGCTAAAAAAACAAAAACCCAAAAAACTACCAGCGGTTTGGAAAAATATTCAACCCCGAAGTTGGTAGGTAAAAAATTCCGTGTGGGGCAAAGGGTTAAACATCCCGTTTTTGGTGAAGGAAAGATTATTTCCCTAAACGGGGTTCACGCCCGGGTCGACTTCGGCGGTGAGGTTAAAAAAATTCATACCCACTTTTTAGAGAAAGTTTAAAAGATTGGATTAATCTTCATCCTTTCCCTTCAATCAAAGGTTTTTTTAATTTTTAAATACCGAAAAATGGATAGACAAATACCACAAAAAACAGCTTTGGAGACCTTAAAAAATCTCCTGGGTTTGGTGAATAGAAGCGGAAAAATCACCTTTGGGTTTGACAACGTTAAATGGAAAACAAGCAAGGGGTTTAAGGGTTTTATATTGATAGCCGAAGACCTTTCCCCCAGAGTAAAGAGGGAATTATCTTTCCTAAAAAAACGGGGATATAATATATATGAATTAAAGGTAGATAAAAAAACTTTGGGGTCTTGGTTCGGTAAAGATACCGTCGGTGTGCTGTTCTTGCCTAATACAAAGCTAACTTTTAAAATTGAAAAGTTGCTTTTGACCGACAACAGCCTCGGTAATGAGCTGTCCACCTCTTTCGCAGAGGTGGCAGGTTCGACAACCAACAAGGAGGTAGACAACCTTGAAGCTAAAAGAATACGTAGAACAACAAGGCCTAGATTTCAATCAGATAAAAAAAATTTTAAAAGAAGATTTCGGCATAAGCGTTAGAGCAAATTCCCGACTAACCGAAGACCTCAAACAAATGATAGATTTGGTGGCGGCGGCCCTAACCAAGCAGGAAGAAAAAACCGAAGAACAACCCACCGCCGAACAACAAAGCCAAGAGGTAGCCCAAGAACAAACTAAAGAGGCCGAAAAACAGGAAGAAACCCAAGAGCAACCCCAAGAGCTAACCGAAGAAGAAAAAAGACGCAAAGAAATAATGGAGCTAATAGCAAAATCCCACGAAGCCCTAATAGAAAAACTCAAATTGGAAGAGGAAGAAGAGGAAGAAGAAGAAAGAAGGTATCTGCTGGCCGAACCCTACGAAGAAATAGACGAGAAAAAAAGGGAAGAAATAAAGAGAAAAGCCGAAGAATTAAAAAAACTGGACGAACTCTCCTTGCTTAGGAAACTTTGGTCATTGACAAAAGACCTAAGACCTCAAGAGGAAAAACAAGAAGAGCCTAAAGAAGAGATGAAGGATAAAAAACAACCTAAAAAGAAAAAAGAAAGAAGAAAACCCGCCCCCGGCGAGAAAAGGAAAACCTTTGCCGAACAACAAAAAATGGAAGAAAAAGTTAAGAAGCAGGTTCAGAAAAAAAGCTCCCGACCTCCCAAGAAGAAAAAAGAGGAAGAAGAAATCAAAATTCTCCAAATCCCTGAAATTATCACCGTTAGGGAGCTTGCCGAGCTGTTAGACGTTCCCGCCACCGAAATAATCGCCGAACTGATGAAAAGGGGAATTCTGGCCACTATCAACCACACCATTGACCCCCAAGTAGCGGTAGAAATTGCCGAAAAATTCGGGTATCTGGCAGAAATTAAAACGGCCGAAGAGCAGGTTGAAGAGTTGGTAGAAAGCGAACAACAGGAAAACCCCGAAGAATTGGAAGAACGCCCGCCCATTGTTGTGGTAATGGGTCACGTTGACCACGGAAAAACCTCCCTGCTCGACCGAATAAGAAAAACCGACGTAGCCCGCAAAGAGAAAGGCGGAATTACCCAGCACATAGGTGCTTCGCAGGTGGAACTACCCAGCGGAAAGAAAATAACCTTCCTCGACACCCCCGGACACGAAGCCTTTACCACCCTAAGGGCACGCGGTGCCAAAGTTGCCGACATAGCGGTGTTGGTTGTTGCCGCCGACGACGGGGTGATGCCCCAAACAATAGAGGCCATAAACCACGCCAAAGATGCGGGAATTCCCATAATCGTGGCGATAAACAAAATAGACCTACCCCAAGCCAACCCCGATAGGGTTTTAAGGGAGCTATCCGAACACGGACTAATTCCCGAAGATTGGGGCGGAGATACCCCCGTTGTTCAAGTTTCGGCAAAAACCGGCCAAGGCATAGACGAACTGCTGGAAATGATAACCTTGGTGGCCGAATTGGAAGAACTTAAAGCAAACCCCAAAGGAAAAACCAAGGCGGTAATTATAGAAACCAAGCTCGACCCTAAACGCGGGCCTGTTGCCACCGCAATAGTTCAAAACGGAACTCTAAAGATAGGGGACATATTTGTAGCCGGCGCAACCTACGGAAGGGTCAGGGCAATGATAGACGACAAAGGGCGTCGGCTGAAAGAAGCGCCCCCCGGCACACCGGTGGAAATACTAGGTTTTGAAGAGCTACCCGAACCGGGAGATATCCTAATTGTGGTGGATGATGAAAAAACCGCCCGCACCTTGGCCGAACAGAGAAAACGTCAAAAAGAGCAAGAAAAACTAAAGGGAACCGCCCTAAGGTTGGAAGACATTTATGAAAAAATCCAAAGTGGGGAATTAAAGGAACTAAAAATAGTCCTAAAGGCGGACACCATAGGTTCTATAGAAGCCCTTAAAAAGGCTTTGGAAGAACTATCCACCGACAAGGTTAAGGTTTCCATAATCCACTCGGGTGTGGGAGCTATTTCGGAAAGCGATATTATGCTGGCCAAGGCTTCGGGTGCAATAGTTATAGGTTTTAACACCCGACCAAACCCCGCCGCAAGGAAACTGTTGGAAGAAGAAAAAGTAGATGTTAGAACCTACGGCGTAATTTACGATGCCGTAGAGGACGTCAAAAAAGCCCTTGAGGGATTGCTCGAGCCCGAAAAGGTTGAAGAGGTTATCGGACAGGCGGAAGTTAAAGCGACCTTCAAAATTAAAAAGGTCGGAACGGTCGCCGGTTGTTATGTGTTGGACGGTAAGCTGGTAAGGGGTGCCAAAGCCCGCCTTATCCGCGAAGGTGTTGTTATCTACGACGGAGAAATAGAAGGACTAAAACGCTTTAAAGAGGACGTTAAAGAGGTTCCCAAAGGCTTCGAATGCGGTGTCAAACTCAAAGATTTCAACGACATAAAAGTGGGCGACATTATAGAGTGCTACGAAATTAAATTAGTCAAACCCAAGTTGGAGTTTGGTAAGAAAGAACAAAACCAAAAGTAAAGTTTTCTTTTTCCCTTTATCGGTTTTGACACTTTTCTAAATCCCATTTTTGGAAAACAATATTGACCGTGTTATCCTTTCCCCCAGAAAGGAATATCCTTTTTAGCAATCCCGTTTTCGGGTCGAAATAAACAATTACCTCCGTTAGAACCTCTTTTAAATCTTCCGTTTTAGGTTTCAGCAAAAAGGTATATTCCGAACGGGGGATAATTTCAAAATAATCCTCCAAACGGGGAAGATTAAACAAAATCTTCAATATCGGGTTGGGATATTGGAAAAGTTCAAAAGTTTGTTTTTCCTCTCCCTCGTAGCCTACCGTCACCAGTCCATTTTTATAAACAACCACAAAAGGCGGTTGGGTGAAATAGATAACCCTATAAAGGCCATCTTTTTTTTCCATTTGGGCGGTGTAATAATCAACCGAGCCCGCAAATTGGTTTTCCTGTCGGAATAAAACCTTTCCTTGGTCGCAGTTTTCTATTTTTTCTATAAAGGTTTTCCAAAGAGGTTTTCCATAAGTGGAATTTTCTAAAGAAAAAACCGTCCAAGGAATGAGAAAAAGAACCGAAAGAAGGATTTTTTTCAACATAGAAAAGAAAACATTTTAGGGGGCTAAGAAATTACCGTCCAGAAGGGGTTTTTCTTTATCTTCCAAGACGGTAAATTCTCCTTGGTCGTTTATGGAAAGCATTACGTCTTGGGAAATTCGGTAAGCGCAAAATTGGGCCCCGCACATCGAACAGAATTTGGCCGATTTGTAACCCTCGCCGCCGTGGGCTTCGTCGTGGTAGGCTCGGGCGGTTTCGGGGTCTAAAGCCAGTTCAAATTGTCTTTCCCATTCAAAGTTAAAGCGGGCTTTGGACATTTCTAAGTCCCAATCGCGGGCGCCGGGCCAGTTTTTGGCTATATCGGCGGCGTGGGCGGCTATTTTGTAAGCTATAACGCCCTGTTTAACATCTTCAATGTCGGGTAGGCCCAAGTGCTCTTTGGGGGTTACATAACAGAGCATGGCGGCACCTTTCCAGCCTGCAACCGCTCCACCGATGGCACTTCCTATGTGGTCATAACCGGGGGCTACGTCCAGAACCAGCGGGCCCAACACGTAGAAGGGGGCTTCATGGCACCATTGTTGTTGGATTTTCATATTGAATTCCACTTCGTTTAGGGGCACGTGGCCGGGGCCTTCCACCATTACCTGCACATCGTGGCGCCAAGCCTTCTCGGTAAGCTCACCCAAAACTTTTAGTTCGGCCAGCTGGGCGTCGTCGGTTGCGTCCTCTATGCAACCGGGCCTTAGGGCGTCTCCGAGGGAGAAAGATACGTCATACTTTTTGAAGATTTCACAAATTTTGTCGAAGTTGGTATATAGGGGGTTTTCCTTTCCGTGTTCCACCATCCACCGGGCCATTATCGAACCGCCGCGGGAAACAATTCCCATAACCCTGTGGTTAATTAAGGGGAGATGTTCCCTCAATATTCCGGCGTGGATGGTCATATAGGAAACACCTTCGCGGGCCTGCTCCTCTATTACATCGAGAATTAGCTCCTCGGTCATATCTTTTATAGAGCCGGCCACCTTTAGGGCTTCGTAAATGGGCACTGTTCCGACGGGAACGGTGGAAACTTCCAAGATAGCTTTACGGGTTTCTTTTATAGCGTCGCCGGTGGACAAATCCATAAGTGTGTCGGCCCCGTATTTTATAGCTACCTTAGCCTTTTCCACCTCGGTCGGAATATCCGACGCCAAAGAGGAGTTTCCTATGTTGGCGTTTACCTTTACTTTGGAATTTCTTCCTATGCACATAGGTTCAAGATGGGTGTGGTTGATGTTGGCGGGGATTATCATCCGTCCCATTGCCACTTCGCGGCGGACAAATTCGGGATGAAGGCCTTCCCTTTGGGCCACATATTTCATTTCTTCGGTAATAATTCCCTGACGGGCCAAGTGCATTTGGGTTTTGTTTTTGTAACGTTTCCTGCCCTCAATCCAAGGAGTCCTATCTACGGTCATATTGGAAACCTCCGAAATATGGTCTTTTTGGGTGGTTTTAATATTAGAAAAACTTCCCAAGGTTTGAAAAGTGATTTAATCAGAGTGTCCCTTTGTGGTTTATAAAAGCGTTAAAGAGCACGAAAAAGAGCTCTTACTATTGTTGGTTCCTCCCTATTTATGAATTTCCTTTAAACGGTAAAGAAAATTTAAATTCCTCCTTATGGAAAAAATAGAAAAAATTGTCGACCTTGAGGGGTTAAAAGAATTGGCCCACTCTTTAGCTAAAGAACTTAAGGGCAACGAAGTTATTTTTTTAATCGGAGACCTCGGGGCGGGAAAGACTACCTTTACCCAATTTTTGGTTGAAGCCCTCCAACCTACCGAGGAAGTTGAAGTTAGAAGCCCAACCTTTGCCGTTTTAAATGAATATCCCACCAAAAAGGGAACGGTTTACCACGCCGACCTTTATAGGGTCAAAAATTTCGATTTCACCGACTTTGAAGGAAACGGAATATTAATCATCGAATGGGCCGACTATTTAAAAGACCTCCGACCGGACATAGTTATAAAAATCCAACCGGTGGACGAAAATCTAAGAAAGGTTTCCATAGAAAGGAAAAAATAAAACCATCTTATTTGTGCAGAGACCTTAGCAGGATTTTTTTCTTCGAAGTAAAAACAAAGCGTATAACTCTTAACTATGACGATTGAAAAACTTTTACCCTTCGGTGTAAAGGACTTTTACCCTTCGGAGGTTGAAAAATTAAAAACCCTTTTAGGGGAAATTGAAAAACAACTGTCCCTATGGGGTTATAGGGAAATAAAACTTCCTTACATCGAATATAAAGAACTTTTTTCCAAAACCCTAAAGGAGGATTTGGAAGACGGTTTTATTTTCCCCGAAAGGGAAACCGGAAAGCTTTTAGCCCTAAGGTGGGACTTTACCCCTCAATTGGTGCGTTTCGTATTGCATACAAGAAACAAAATAAACTATCCCCTTCGGGTCTATTACAAAGGGGAAACTTTTAAAAGCAATCGACAGCTATGGGAAGATTATTCGGTAGGTTTTGAGCTTTTGGGAGCCCCTTCGGTAGAAGCCGACGCCGAAATAATTGCCACAATAAAAACTATTTTTGATAAATTTTCCATAAAAGATTACCACATAGTTATAGGCCACCGCCAAGCCTACGAAAGCTTAAAAAAACGGATACCTGAAAACCTGCTTAAGGAAAAAACTTTTTTAAAAAACCTACCTTGGGAAACCTATACCAAACTTTACCCTTTAAAGGAATACAAACAAATAAAAGACCTGCCCGAGGTTGTTAAACAAGACCTTGAAAAACTATATGGGTGGCTAAAAACTTACGACCTTAACACGGAAAATATCTTCTTTTATCCCGCCGAAGTTCCTCCAAGGGAATACTATTCGGGGTTATTTTTTAGCTTTGTCCACAAGAGGGGTATATTGGCCAGAGGTGGAAGATACGACAAACTATTTAAGGAATTCGGATTAAATATTCCCGCCACCGGAGGAGCCATCAAAATCCTAAACCTTTTGGAGGTTTTGGATATAAAAGCAACCCAACGGCGGAAGGTTTACATAATAGACACTACCGCCGAAAAAAGGGCAGGGTGGGAGTTGGCCAAATATTTCCGCCAAAAGGGTATTATCTGCGAGAGGGATATTGTGCCCCGAAAGGTGGAGGAATCCATTAAGGCGGCAACCAACAAAGGTTATAACGAGATAATTGTGATTTCCGAAAAAGGAAACTTTAAAACTGATACCGAACAAGGGAACATTAAGGTTATAAAACCAACTGAAGTAGAAAAAATAAAGAAAAACTAAAAAAGATTTTTATAGAGCGTTTTCATCTACCTCTTGGGGTTGATTTTCTTCTTGGTTACCCTCTCCCAGGAATTTCAATTCAATTCTCTCTTGGGGGATTATGGTGGTAATAGCGTGTTTGAAAACGAGGGTTTGATTGCGGCCGTCGTCGAGCAAAATAGTATAGGTGTCAAAGGAGCGAATTCTTCCTTGCAACCTAATACCGTTTACCAAATAGATAGAAACACGAATTTTCTGTTTCCTTGCGGTATTTAGAAAAGTCTCTTGCAATTTGTAGGGCATTGTTTTTTACCTCCGTTTTAGTTTATTTTTGTCAGTGCAGAATATTATACAGTTGCTCGGCCAACTGCAGAAGTTCGTCGGAATACTGAACCTTTTCCACCCATTGAGGGGGAAAGACCTCTACACCCCAGTGGGCTCCTATCCAACTTCCGACCAGAAAGCCTATAGCGTCGGTATCTCCGCCGAATTCGCCGTAGGCGTTAACGGCATTTAAAAAGGCCTTTTGGGGATATTGAACATCTTTTAAGAAAAGATAGAGAGCCAAAGGTAGGGCTTCCCAGATATAGCTACCGTTTCCGAAACGGATAATAGCCTCGTTTAGGTTTAGGTTTTCGTCGAGAGCTTCCTTAACTTTATTCAAATACTTCTTAGCTTTGTCCGAAAGGGAGGGGCTGTCTTGGATTATGTCATCGATAAAACGCTTTTTATCCTCGGGATTGTTAAAATCGTAGTCTCCGTCGATTAGCAAAGCTGTTGCCGCCCCGACAATTTGGGCACCGTCCTCTATATCTTGGCCCCTTCCCGTTATAAGGGCCATAAGTTTGGCTCCTTCGGCCGCCAAAACGGGATTGTCGTAATGGTAAAGCCCCATAACTATGGTGTGGAGAACATTATCTATCGAGGCACTTTTCAAACCCAGTTGGTCGGGCGATATTCCCTGTGCCAACGCTTTAACCACCGAAAGAATATTTGGCTCCAAATATTTATGAACTTTGGTATTTTCCACCCATTGAATAAGCTTGTTGGCAAAATCGTAGGGGTCGAAACCCTTTCTTTCCACCAAACTTTTTAAAGCCAGCCTTAATAGCTCCGTTTCCGCCGAAACCTCATGCGGCTCTAAATAATCCGAAGGCGAAGAGGGGTGCGATTTAACAAAACCGTCTATAACTTTACCGTAATAGTCAAAAACTTCTTGGGCAGGAACTTCCTCCACCGCTTTACCTATAGCATCGCCCAAAGCCGCCCCTATAACAGTTCCCTTGAATTTGGATAAAAGAAAATCTTCCATACTGATTTAAAGGTATGCGTAAGATACAAATAGTAAGAAATCCCCTATTTTGATGCCTATCTGAGAGTTTTAAATAGAAATAATCTAACTCTTAATTAAACCACCTACAGGAGGAGTAAATCAAAAATGGAAAGGCATATACAAACCATAACCATACACGGCGGTAAGGAAGATTTCGAGCCTGTGAAATCTCTACATCCGCCAATTTATCAAACCGTTTCTTTTGAACAGAGAGGGCAGTCGGTAATCACCCACCGAGATACGGAGCTAAAGTATTCCCGCGAGGAAAACCCCACCGTAATGCTGTTAGAGAAAAAGATTGCCCTTTTGGAAGAGGGAGAGGACGCCCTATGTTTTGCCAGCGGTATGTCGGCTATATCGGCTGTTTTTATAAATTTCCTCAACAAGGGAGATAAAATTCTTGTCCCCTACGAAAGTTATGGAACTACCCAGAAACTCATTAAAAGGTTATCGGAAAAATTCGGAATAGAACCTATTTTTGTTTTCCCCGATACAGAGGAAATCCTAAAAAGGTTGGATAAAGATATAAAACTCCTCTTTTTGGAAACTATTACCAATCCCACTTTAAAGGTTTTTGATATTCCCCGCATAGCGGAGGCGGCAAAAGAAACGGGAACTATATTCGTGGTTGACAATACCTTTGCCACACCTGTGCTTTATAAACCTCTAAAAGACGGTGCCAATGTGGTTGTTCACAGTTTAACCAAATATATGGTGGGCCACGCCGATGCCGTAGGGGGGGCTGTGGTCGCCGACCTCGAAACCACCAAAGAGCTCTGGGATTGGAGAAACAATCTTGGCGGAATATTGGCACCCTTCGAAGCCTTCCTAATAGACCGAGGATTAAAAACTTTGGAACTCCGCATGAGGAGACACTGCGAAAATGCCCTTAAGGTGGCAAGGTTTTTAAAAAACCACCCTAAGGTGGAAGAAGTTTTATATCCCTCCCTACCCGAAAGCCCCTATCACGACCTTGCAAGGAAGCTATTTAAAGATTACTGTGCAGGTGGAGTTCTTTCCTTCAAAATAAAAGGAACCCGCGAAAATGTTATTAAGTTTTTACAAAACCTAAAAATGGTATTTACTTCTCCCTCCTTCGGAGCACCCGAAACCATAGCTAGCTACCCCGTTATGAGTGCGGCAAAACAAATTCCGCCCGAAATAAGGGAAAAGATAGGAATAACCGAAAACCTAATAAGGTTGGCCGTAGGTTTGGAAAACGCCGAAGATATAATCGCCGACCTAGAGCAGGCTTTAGATAAAGCTTTTAAATAATGTATCCCTACGAAAAATATGTCAATTTAATCCTTTTCCTGGTTTTCTTGGTATCCCTCCTTTATTTGGTCTACAACCTAACCTTTTCCGAAGGAAGTTATAAAAAATTGGTGGCTATCTCTGAGAGTGTTAAACATCTGGATTATTTCTTATCCATAGAGAAGGCAAAAAATCAAAAACTTAAACAAATTTGGGAAAAGATTCAAAGCAACCAAAACCAAACTTTGGAGGTTTGGACTAAGGATTTCCTATTTATGGTAGAAAAAAATCAAGTTATCTATCTACCGCAAAAGGATACCGAAAATAGCACAAACTTTGATATGGATTATTTAGAACACCTTATTAAGGAAAAATAAAAAAAGAACTTCGGAAGGAATTTAAACTGCTTTTTCACCCCTTTCGCCGGTTCTAATTCTTACAACATCCTCAACGGGGATAACAAATATTTTTCCGTCGCCCACGCGGCCGGTGCGGGCGGCGTTGGCTATTGTTTCGATAACCTTTTCGGCATCCTCATCCTTTACTACAACTTCTATTTTTATTTTTGGTAGGAAATCAACCACATATTCGGTTCCGCGGTAGATTTCGGTTTCGCCCTTTTGCTGTCCAAAACCTCTAACTTCGGAAACGGTCATCCCGCCGATACCTATTTTTATAAGGGCGTCCTTAACCTCTTCCAACTTAAAGGGTTTGATAATGGCCTCTATTTTTTTCATCATCTATCCCCCTGCAGTTTTCATTAGCAAATTTTAAAGGAAAAAGGAATTAGAAAACAAAGCCTATTTCGGCCGCCAAGCGGAATTCGTTGTCGGTTTTGCTATTAGGGTCGTTGGCTTTTTTCTGATAATATTTGTTGCCCAATTTAACATAGGAAGCTTCGCCGCGGATATAAAGGTATTTGTTGAACTGGTATTTGGGGGTTAAAACCAATCAAAACCCTATTTGGGTCAAAATTTCTTCTACAACCTTTCGAGGGGCTTGGCTTTGAACGATGGGCCGACCGACAACCAAAATATCGGCCCCCTTGTCAACAGCCTCCTTAGGTGTGGCCACCCTCTTTTGGTCGTCGGAGCTTTTTCCTTGGGGGCGTATACCGGGAACAACCGCCAGAAAGTTTCCCAATTCTTTTTTTAAAAATTCCACTTCGTGGGCGGAGCATACCAAACCGTCGGCACCCGAAGATAGCGCTATTTTTGCCAACCTTAAAACAAAATCTTCCTTAGAAAGGTTTATAGAAAGCTCTTTTAAATATTCCTCATCGTGGGAGGTTAATAAAGTTACCCCCAAAAGTTTGGTATTAGCCTTTACCTGTGCGGCGGCAGAAATCATTTCCTTCCCACCCATCGCGTGAACTGTTAAATAGGAAACCCCCAATTGGGAAGCTTCGAAAACTCCATTCCTTACGGTGTTAGGTATATCGTGAAGTTTCAGGTCTAGGAAAATCTCAGAATTTGGAACCTTTTGTTGGATTTCTTTTATTAATTCCGCCCCGTAGGGTATGAAAAGCTTATAACCGATTTTGTAAATAAGGGGATACTCCTTAAGTTGGTCTACCAATTGAAGAGCCTTCTCTTTGAAGGTATCCAAAGCTACACACAACCGAGCCATGGGGTTTTTATTTTTAGTCCTTATCCAAGGGTGGTAAAGTATTGATAACAATTAACTACTCTTTAAAACCCCTTTAGGAGGAAAAATAAATGGGCCCTCTTTCGGTTTTTTTTACTGTGTGGAAAAATGCACCGGTGGTAGCTTTTTTGCTGTTTTTGCTTTCAACAATTTCCTTAGCTATCTTCCTTGAAAGGTTTTTCAATGTTAAAAAGTCTAAGGTTCTTCCCGACAATTGGAGCAACATAAAGCTTTTTCTTCTAAACGGAAACTACAACGCCGCCCTTATCGCCCTGAAAAAGGATAAAAAACCCTTGGCTAAAATTCTGGCCAACCTATTGGAAATGTATATAAAGGGAGAAATTTCTAAAATTGAATTGAGGCAGATTTTAGAGTCGGAGGCCAGCCTAATCTACTATCAGCTTTCCCGCGGAGTTAGCTTTATTTCAATGTCGGTAACCCTCTCGACCTTGCTCGGTTTGGTGGGAACAGTTTTTGGTTTGATAGAAGTTTTCGGGGCCTTTAGCCTGGCAACACCCGAAGGTATGAAAATGCTTGCCCGCGGTATTGCTACCTCTTTAAACTCAACCGCAGCCGGTCTTTTTGTAGCCGTGTTTTCCTTTATCCTCTATTGGATTATTAAAGAGCGTATAAATAGCGTATATTCCAAAGTGCTCAAAGAGTTGGAGGATTTGGTGGAACTCTTAAAGTAGTTGATAAAAATCAAAGAACTTTCAATTTGTTTTTGTTAGATTTTTAAAACCGAAGGTTGCGGGAGGGCACCAAGGCTGCTCCCCAATGCAGGCGGTGAAATGCGGGGTGGAGCAGCCTGGTAGCTCGCCGGGCTCATAACCCGGAGGTCGCGGGTTCAAATCCCGCCCCCGCAACCATTTAAAAATTAATCCTTAGTTCTCTCATCTATCAGAAAAATTCCTTCAATTTTTGTAAGCAAGCTAAAGAAAATAACAGGCGTGAAAAACATCGAAAATAGCATCGAGCTTAAAACCAAAAATTGCATAGCGGCCGCCTTTAGAGGGTTTACTCCGGCCATTAGCAAACCCACCATAACCCCGGGAATATGAACAATACCGGCCGCCTTGAACATATCCCTGATAACCACCGTCGTTGTAGGTATAGACTTCCTTAAAAGGTATTTCCTTACAAAATCATTTCCCGCACCTAGGGCAAAAAAACCCTCTAAAATTTCCCTTTCTCGGACTATTAATTCCTTCAGATGGTAGGAAAATAACGATACCGACCTCATTCCGGCGGCTATTAACAAACCTGCAAAGGGAATAAGCATATGGGCATCCCAACTTACGATTTTTAAAAGCTTATAACCCGCCAAAAGGAAGTAGTTAACCGACGCAATCGATAGGAAGACCGAAAGAAAAACCTTCCGGCGACTGTATCCTTTTAGGGAAAACCTCTTTGAGGCTATAAAGGAAGCGTTCAAGGTCATTATAAGGATTACCAAGAGGTTTAAAACCACCGAGTGGAGTTGTATTAAATAGAGCAAAACAAACCCTATAAGGAAAAGTTGAAAAAAAGCCAACAAGGAAACGGGAACCAATTCTTTCCAAACTCCGTAATTTTCTTTAATGTCCCACAGGATTACGCCGAGTATTAGAAAGTAGGCCAAACCTATTTCCCAAATAAGTTTCTTTTCCATAAGAGGGAAGATTTTTATTCCAAACCCTACAAAGGAAAGCTATCTTCGGAAACCCACCTTATAAGAAGAAAAACTAAACTGTAACCTAACAAACTAATGGGAGAAAAAATTATCGACCTTATCCCTTTAGAGTATCCTAAGGATTTAGCCCTTTTATCCTTTAATGTAAAAAGGTTAAAACCTAAACAGGAACTGGTTGCAAAAATAAACCCCCAAAGGTTGGAAAATTATCTTAAATGGGCCGCCGAAAGTGGAAATAAAGTCGAACCGACGGAGGAAAACCTCATAAAAGTAGTTCGCGGGAAAGGTTTTCACGGTATATGTTTGGGAGAGAAAATAAGCTTTTACGCTTTGGGTGTGAAGTTGCATTTTAAGGAATTCCTATTTAAGTTAACAGGAAAATATCCCCCCTATTTGGTCAATTTTGTTTCTATAAACGAAGGTTTCCGCACGGTGGAAAAGTTAAAAGATTTTCTTTCCAACAGAGGGTATGAAATACTTCCCGCCCCCAAGGAGGTGGAAGGTTATTGTGGCCTCGTGGTGGGTTTTAATGAATTGAAAGATGCGGAGGAATTTTTTAACAAAGCTTTAGCTAACCGTTGCGGGGTGGAAATTTTATTCCGCTCCAAAGATTTCCAAATTCTAAAAAAGGCTTGGGAAGGATAATGTAAAACACTTTAATGGAAATACCTTCTATGTTTGACCAGATTTCCCGCAAATACGATATTGCCAATCGGGTTTTAAGCTTAGGCCTGGATACCCTTTGGCGGAAAAAGGCCCTAAAAGAAGCCTTTAAACATTTGCCCGCGAAAAAAATAGATATGCTCGATATTGCCTGCGGAACGGGCGATATGCTAACCACCGCCAAGGAAATTTTTAAAGATAGATTAAACCTCGGCGTCGGTTTAGACCCTTCCCTAAAAATGGTCGAAAGGGCTAAATCCAAATGTAGGAACTTAAATTTTCACCTTGTTTTAGGAACTGCCGAAAATCTTCCTTTTAAAGGAAACAGTTTCGATTTAATAACCGTAGCCTTTGGGGTTAGAAATTTTAAAAACCGTCAAAAGGGGTTGAAAGAAATTTATCGAACTTTAAAAGAAGGGGGTATATTAACCATATTGGAATTTTCGCCTCCCTCGAACGGAAATTTCTTAGAGAAACTATCTTGGTTTTACACAAAAAGAATTGTTCCCTTATTGGGTGGGGTTATAACAGGAAACAAAGAAGCATATAGTTATTTATCAAATTCCATAGAGAGGTTTCCCACATCCGAAAACCTTTCAAAGGAACTGAAACATATAGGTTTCCGGGTGTTGGTTGTTAAAAAACTGTTTCCCCCAATAACGGTTCTTTATGTAGGCAGGAAAAATTAAAAGTTAATGGTATTTGTCTACGCCTACCATAGGGTTTTTCAAAAAAAATCTTCCGATATAGGTCTTTCCCTGTTTGAGTTCCATATAAAGGTTTTTAAAAAATTTTTTTACATCCTAAGTTGGGAAGAATTTAAAGCCTACCTTAGGGGGGAATTTTTTCCTCCCAAAAAGGGGGTTTTAATAACTTTTGACGACGGTTATGCCGACAATTATGTTTATGCCTACCCCATTTTAAAAAAATACAATGCCCGCGCGGTGTTGTTTATTACCGCTTCCCGAATTTTGGACAAGGATATAAAGAGAAAAACCCTTTTTGATTATTGGGAAGGAAAGGTTTCCCTTAGGGAGCTTTTTAAACCTACCCACGGATGGTTGGCCCATAAAGAATATTTCCAAAGGGGGTATTCGGAGCAATTTCTAAGCTGGGGCGAGTTAAACGAAATGGCCGATGTTTTCGATTTCGGTTCCCACGGTATAAGCCACAGCGAGGGTTTTATATCTCAAGATTTAACCGAATTTGTTAACCCAAATAATATAGACCGCATCTACAGTTTGTGGAACATTTATAAGCCTCCCAAAATAGGCTATCCAATCTTTAAGCGAAAAAGCGACCTGGTGGCTCCTATAGGGAGGGTAAAACCCCAAGTTTTGGAATTTATAGAAAAGAAAATACCTTCCCTGAAGGGAAAAAATTTTCAAAAACAATTAAAGGAAGAGCTATTAAAAAACTTTTCAACCTTTTTGGATTTCGAAAATTTTGAGGAATACCTTCAAAGGGTTAGAAAAGATTTGACCCTTTCCAAGGAGCTAATAGAAAAAAATCTCCCGATAAAGGCGGAGGCCTTTGCCTACCCTTGGGGGCACTATTCGGAAAATCTCCTTAGGGAGGTTAAAAGGATTTACAAATATGCCTTTACGGTGGAAAAGGATATAGTTCAACCTCAAAAGGTGAACAGTTTATTAATACCGAGGGTTTACGCTGTAAAGGATATTTTTACCTTCCTAAAGCATCTGTTGGTTTACGGAACAGAAAAAGGATATAGATGGTTTAGAAAACCGAAAAGGGAAAAGGTTATTTAGCATAATTTACGTGGCGGGTTTCCCTTATAACTGTTACCTTAATTTGGGCAGGGAAATCTATTTCCTGTTCTAGGCGTTTGGCTATTTCCTTAGAGAGCATAAAGGCTTCTTCGTCGGAAACCTCTTCGGGGTTTACTATAACCCTTACTTCCCTTCCCGCCTGGATAGCGTAGGCGTTTTGAACACCTTTGAAGGATTTGACTATTTCTTCTATTTTTTCCAATCTTTTGATGTATTTTTCCAAGGTTTCCCTACGGGCCCCGGGGCGGGCGGCGGAAAGTTTATCGGCTATGCAGACCAATACCACTTCGGGATAGCGGGGTTCCTCTTCTTCGTGGTGGGCAAAAATAGCGTTTATTACATAGTCGGGTTCTCCGAACTTTTTGACCAACTCGGCCCCCGCTTTGGTGTGGCTTTCGCCCAGCTCGTGGCTTACCGCTTTACCTATGTCGTGGAGCAGTCCCGCCCTTTTGGCTTTTTTAACATCTAAACCGAGTTCGGCCGCCAGCATTCCCGCTATGTTGGCCACCTCTTTGGTGTGGTTTAACACATTTTGGGTGTAGGAAGTTCGGTAGAAGAGTTTTCCTATGTAGTAATAAAGATTGGGGTTAATGTCGTAAAGCTCAAGCTCTTGGCAAACCTCTTCACCCAAGCGGCGGATTTTTTCGTCAAACTCTTTTTTAACCTCCTCCACCGTTTTTTCTATGCTGGCGGGGTGGATTCTTCCGTCGGCTATCAACCTTTCTAGGGCTTCTTTGGCTATTTCCCTCCTAAGGGGGTCAAAAGAAGATAGGGTTACCACATCGGGGGTGTCGTCTATTATTACGTCTACCCCTGTAAGTTGTTCGAAGGTTCTTATGTTCCTTCCTTCCCTTCCGATTATGCGGCCTTTAAATTCGTTGGAGGGCAGCTGCACCGTGGTGGTCATAAAGTGAACCGACGCTTCGGGGGCCAACCTTTCTATGGCGGTCAGAAGAATATCGCGCGCTCGGGTTTTGGCCTCGGCTTGGGCCTCTTCTTCCATTTGCTTTAGCATTTTGGCTATCTCGCGGCGTTCTTTTTCCTCTATTAGTTTGAATAGCTCCTGTTTAGCCTCTTCGTAGGATAGGCGGGCTATTTCCATCAATTTTTCTTCCTGCTGTTGTTTGATTTTTTCCGCCTCTTGGAGTTTTTCTTTTATCTGTTCCTCCAACTGTCCGAGCTCTTTTTCTTTCTCAAAGAGGGATTTTTCCAATTCCTGCAGTTCCTTGTAGCGTTTGAATAGTTCTTCCTCCCGCTCTTCGAGGGTTGCCCATTTTCTCTCAAGAACTTCCGAGCGTTGTTTTAGGTTTTCCTCTTCCTCTTTTAGGTCTTTTTCCCTTTCCTTAAGTAGTTCTTCCTTTCTTTGGAGTTCTTCCTTTTTAAGTTCTATTTGGAGTTTTAACCTTTCGAGGGCAGCCTTTTCTTCCTCTAATTTCCTGTATTGTTCTCTTAATTCTTCTTCCTTTTTGCGGGTAATCTCTTCTTCCAAACGCTTTTTAATTTCTTCTATTCTCTTTTCGAAATCCTCCAGAAGGTTTTTTCTAAGTTTTTCCTTTTCCTGCTCGAGGAATACCTGAAATTCCTCTTCCGCTTCAAGGCGGGTTCTTCCTATTTCCCTTTGGGCTTTTTTTTCGGAATATAGATAGCCCGCCGCCCCGCCCAACGCGGCGGTAACCAAGGCAATCATTACCTCCAGCATTTTGCTCCTCCTTTAGGGTTTCAAATTTCCGTTAGACCTTAGGGGGGGTCTCCAACGGTGGCCACCCCTCCCTTTAGGGGTTTTTTGGGGTTATAACTCGGGTAGGGGTGACAATTTGATTTAGCTTAACATCGTGCTTTTCGCAGGGTAAACGGTCAAAAATTTGAAAGTCGTAGGCTATTCCTACCTTGACGCCTTTTATCCTCGGAAGAAAGCGGTCATAATACCCTCCGCCAAAGCCGAGCCTACAACCCGAAAGGTCGAAGGCCAACCCGGGAACGGCCACAAAATCCACCTTTTGGGGTTGGTAAATTTTCCCCCCTATCGGTTCCACTATGTTGAACTTTCCCTTGGATAGGAGGGATAAATCTTCCACCTCTATGGGAAAAATCTCTTCACCGACCACCTTGGGAAGGAGCAATTTTTTTCCCTCTTTTAAAACTTCCTCAAAGAGGGGGGTTAAATCTACCTCCCCGCGATGGGGGTAATAGAGCATAACCGTTTTGGCTTTTTGGAAACTTTTTAAACCTTTGAGGTTTTCTATAACTTTTAAAGATAGTTCCCTTATCTGGTCTTCATTTAAAGCTTCCCTTTTTTGGATTATCTGCTTTCTTAATTGTTCCTTTTGTTGGGCCAACATTTTTTTTCTCCCGAAGGAAATCATTTTGTAGTTCCAAGGTGTAAAAAAGTTAAAAAGTTCCTTGTCAAGGACTGCAAGACCAAAAAACAACTTTTGAAGGATAAAGGGAATATTTCGTAAATTTTAAGAGTCAGAGGATGTCAATATAATTTTTTCTAGGCTTTTAGCCTATGTTAAATTAACAGGTTCAATAGCCTTATCCGAAAAGGTTGTTGAAAAAAAAACGAGATGCGATTTTTATTCTTCCTTCGGTTGTCGGTTGGTTAGAATTTTTACAGCCTCTTTGGGGTTTAGGTTTTGGTAAAGAACCCTATAAACGGTTTCCATTATGGGCAATTCCAAATTGAGTTTTTTGGAAATTTGATAAACCGCCCGCACGGTGTGGTAACCTTCCACCGTTTTTAGTTTTTTTAAAGCCTCTTCCACCGAATGGCCTTTACCTATTAAAAGTCCCAATGTTCGGTTTCTTGATAAATCGCCCGTAGCCGTTAGAACTAAATCACCCAACCCGCTAAGGCCGTAAAAGGTGTCCCTTTTGGCCCCCAATTTTTCACCTAAAAAGGCCATTTCCTTCAGTCCGCGGGTTATTAACGCCGAGCGGGCATTTAAACCGAGCTCCAAGCCGTCGCATATACCTACCGCTATGGCCACCACATTTTTTAATGCCCCGCCCAATTCCACACCCACAACATCGGGGTTGAAATAAATACGGAAATTCTCCAAGTTAAGTTCCTTTTGAAGTTCTTTCCCTTTTTCGGTATTAAACCCTGATAAAACCACCGCTGTAGGTTTTTCTTGAACAACCTCTTTCGCAAAAGAGGGCCCGCTCAAAACAAAATATTCAGCCGAAGGGAGGAGTTCTTTAACAATCTCCGAAATCCTTTTGAAGGTTTTTATTTCTATCCCTTTGGAGGTGTTTATTATCGGCTTTTGGAACTCCTTAGGGAATTTTTTTAATACCTCCCTTACCGCCTGGGCGGGGACAGATATAACCACAATATCCCCGAATTGGATAACCTCTTCAAAGTTGTTTGTTCCCCTTACGGTGGGATTTATCTTTAAAGTTGGCTCGGCGGGGTATATACCTTTATTAATGAGTTCCACCTTTTGGGGGTCTCTATCGTAAACCAATACCGAATGTTTTTTTGCAAAGGTGTGGGCTAAAGCACTTCCCCACGCACCGCCTCCTATTATCCCTATTCGCATCGAGTGTTATTTTCAACCAATTCCTAACTTTGTTAGATTTTACAAATTTGTAAACATTTAAAGGTTTTCTAACATTACTGCTAGAAAGAGCTTTCTAAAATCTGTCCTTAGCTCCCTACAGGGGATATTCCCTTTTTCATCAAAACCTAAAAAGGAGGTAAAAAAATGACTCCGCCCCAGTTGGATACAGGTAATACAGCCTGGATGCTTACAGCCTCGGCCCTGGTTGTGTTTATGACTATACCGGGGGTGGCTCTCTTTTACGGCGGTTTGGACAGGGCTAAAAACATTCTCAACACCATCGCTATGGTATTGGTGGCCTTTGGTATTACCGCCCTAACTTGGTTTGTAATAGGCTATTCGCTGGCCTACGGAACCGACATAGGCGGATTTATCGGTAATCCTATGGATTATTTCCTCGGAAAGGGTATCCACGGCCTAACCGACAACGGCTACCCCATGACCGTCGAGGTAATGTTTCAGCTAACTTTTGCCGCAATTGCCACCGCAATTATCGCCGGTGCTTTGGTCGGTAGAATGAAGTTTTCCGCCTGGATACTCTTTGTTCTGCTGTGGAGCATTTTGGTATATCCCCCTATAGCCCACTGGGTTTGGGGTGGAGGTTTCCTAAGCTCCCACGGAGAACTGGACTTTGCCGGCGGAACCGTTGTCCATATTAACTCCGGTGTGGCCGGTCTGGTTGCGGCCATGATGTTGGGAGCAAGAAAGGAAAAGCTCTTGCTACCTAACAATGTGCCTTTGCTTGTGTTGGGTGCGGGAATACTCTTTTTCGGTTGGTTCGGTTTTAATGCGGGTTCGGCGTTGGCGGCCGACAATATCGCCGGTTGGGCAATGCTAAACACTACCTTGGCAACCGCCGCCGCTATGCTAACTTGGATGGTTCTAGAATACATCCACTTTAAAAAGCCCACCATCGTAGGTTTGGCCACCGGTATAGTTGCAGGATTGGTAGCTATTACCCCCGCCGCAGGTTTTGTTAATCCCGTGGGTGCCATAGTGGTGGGAATTCTCGGTGCTATCCCCGCATTCTACGCCGTTGTAAAACTCAAACAAATGTTGGGCTACGATGACGCATTGGACGCCTTCGGTGTTCACGGTGTGTCCGGTATTGCCGGAGCTATTCTAACCGGTATCTTTGCCGACCCCAACATTAACGGCGGTGCAGGATTGCTCTACGGAAACCCCAAACAGGTGCTAATCCAAATCGAAGGTGTGCTGGCTACCGTTGTTTACACCACCGTAATGACCGCCCTAATAATGTTCATTGTTAAAGCACTAACGGGCGGGGCTCTCGTTAGCGAAGAAGAGCAAATCGAAGGTCTCAACAAATCTCAGCACGGTGAAAGGGCCTACAATGAAATTTCTTCCTAAAACCCCTTTGCTTTCTTTATAAATTCTTCAAGCTTTTTTAAATCCTTCTTACCGGGATAAGCCTCCACACCGCTGGAAACATCTACCGCATAGGGTTTAACTATTTCCACCGCTCGGGCTACATTTTCCGGTTTTAGACCCCCCGAAAGGAAGATTTTTAAACCCTTTTCTACCAACCTACGGGCTATATCCCAATTGAAGGTTTCCCCTGTCCCTCCGTAGGTTCCTTTTTTATAGGTATCCAACAAGTAGGCATAAATTCCTTCCCACCCTTTTAGGTTTTCTTCGTTAAAGCTATCCCTAACACGGAAAACTTTTATAACCCTTTCCTTAGGAAGCTCTTTCAAAATAGAAGGTTTTTCATCTCCGTGCAGTTGGAGTAAATCAAAACCTTCCTCAAGGAGTTTTTTTAAAAAATCTACTTCTGCGTTTACAGTAACGGCTACCTTTTTAACTCCCTTGGGAAGGTTTTTAAAAATTTCCCTAACGGTGTTTAAATCAACATTCCTCGGAGAGGGAGGAAAAAAAATAAAACCGAGATAATCTGCTCCTGCTTCTACAGCTCCCAGGGCATCGTCCAAGTTGGTTATTCCGCAGATTTTAACTTTGACCATATTTTTCCATTTTTTCTTGGTTTTTAGCCTCCTCCCAAAACTTATCCAACTCTTGGAGGGTAAATTCTTCCCAACTTTTACCGCTCTCTTTAACCTTCCTTTCGACGTAGGAAAATCGTTTAATAAACCTTTCGTTGGCTTTTTGGAGAGCCTCCTCGGGGTCGATATTTAAGAACCTTGCGAGGTTGACCAAGGCAAATAACAAATCCCCAAATTCGTGCTCTATTTTTTCCCTGTCTCCCTCTTGGAGGGCTTTGTTGAATTCTTCCCACTCTTCGAGAACTTTATTTTTTACCTCCTGAAGGTCTTTCCAATCGAAACCCACTTTGGCGGCTTTTTTTTGGAGTTTATAGGCCCTCATTAGGGCGGGCATATGTTTGGGAACCCCTTCTAAGACCGACTTTCTTTTCTCTATTTTTCTTTTTTCCCAATTTTTTAAAACTTCCTCGGCCGTTTTAGCCTCCTCTTCACCGAACACGTGGGGGTGGCGTTCGATTAGTTTTTTACAGAGGTGGTCAACCACATCGTCGATATTAAACAAACCTTTTTCCTCGGCCAGTTTGGCGTGAAAGACAGGCTGAAGCAAAAGGTCGCCCAACTCCTCTTTTAAGGCATCCCAATCTTTTTTCTCTATTGCGTCTATAACTTCGTAGGCCTCCTCTATCAGATACTTTTTTAAACTTTCGTGGGTTTGTTTTTTATCCCAAGGACATTTTTGGCGGAGTTCGGCCATTATCTTTTTTAGGTCTTCGAAGGTATATTTTTCCTTCATAGGAAAGAAAATTTTGGAAGGAATTAAAAATACCTATGGAGTTGGGTTGCAAAGATTGTTAAAACCCCCATCCAATCGTCCAATATTATGGGGTTGATTTCCTCGTAGCTGTCGGCTTCGGTGTGCCGAATGGGGAAAGGGTTGGAACCTAAAAATAGGGTTTTGGCCCCTTTGTTTCTAAAGGGAATATGGTCGCTTCGACCGCTTCGCCCGGGGATAAAGTTGAATTTTTCCCTTAGACCTAAATCTTTTAAAATTTTGTGGATAACTTCCAATAGGTGGGGGTCGTTTTGACCTTCTCCATCGGAGCTTAGCACGGCGGGATTGTGCCAACCGATGGTATCGACGCTTACGGCTATAGAGCTTTTTATTTCATTTTCTTCTAAGGAGTTAACAAATACCCTAGCCCCCAAAAGACCGTATTCTTCCAAGTCGGTAAACAAAAGCCTTAATCGGTAGGGGGCATTAAAGGGGATTTGGGATAATCTCAGGGCCAAAGCCAGCAAGCTGGATACACCGGTGGCGTTATCTATGGCCCCCTCGGTGAAGGGTTTGCTGTCGTAGTGGGCTATCAAATTCACGTAGGGGCCTCGGTTTCCAAACTCTACCCAAATGTTTTCTCCTTCAACCTCAATGGGACGGGTTATAACTGTAAGGTTTATTTCCTCGTTGAGGACTTTAACGTAATCACTCCGCCTAATAGAAAATACGGGCAACAGTCCCGCCGAAATACCATTAAATATTAGGTCAACGTCTTCTTTGTAGACGATTACGCCGACAGCACCTTTGGCTTTTAATAGTTCCTCCTTTTTACGGAAGGGTTTTTTGCCTTCCCTTACGATGGCAATCTTGCCTTCCAAATCCACCGAACGGACATCGTTATAAAGACCGAAGCGACAATCGACGGTAAAGGTTTTTTTTATCTCCGCCGAAGGGCTATTGGTGTAGGGAACCCCTTCTATGGTTTCGAAAGCTCTCTCTATTTTTCCCTCCAAAGGTTTACGTAGTTGGGTTTTGAACTTTTGGGTTTTAACTTCCAAACCCAAACCATCGAGGAAGTTTTTTATAAATTTCCTAACCTTCAAATGGTGGGAAGAAGAAGGAAAGCGACAGTTGGAGCTAATAAAGGCGGCCAAAGATAGGGCTTTTTCGGTGTAAAAGTTAATCCTTCGGTTGGGCATTGGGTTATTTGTATACCGGGGTTAGGAGTTCTCTATACTTTTCCACCTTTCCACGGACGGCATCAAAGAATATAGACTGTAGCTGTTTGGTAATAGGGCCTACCTGACCGTCTCCTATGGGTCGGTTGTCTATTTCCACTATGGGGGTTACTTCGGCGGCGGTTCCGGTCATAAATACTTCGTCGGCTATATAAAGTTCGCTGCGGGCTATGGGACGCTCTTGAACTTCTACGCCCATATCTTCGGTAAGAATGCGGATAACCAAAGCACGGGTTATTCCTTCCAAAATATGTTCGTTTAAAGAGGGGGTTATTACTTTGCCGTTGCGGACTATAAAGATATTTTCCCCGCTGCCTTCGGCCACGTAGCCGTTGGCGTTGAGCATTATTGCCTCGTCGTAGCCGGCCATTAGGGCTTCGGTTTTCGCCAATGCGCTGTTTACATAAGCCCCCGCTATTTTATAACGGGAGGGTATGGCGTTGTCGTCGTTCCTTTTCCAAGAGGAAACTTTAGCCCTTATTCCCTTTTGAGGGTCTAAATAGGCACCAAAAGGATAGAGATATATAGCTATTTCGGGTTGATAGCCTATAAGTTTGGGGGTCAGCTTTAGGTCTTTAAAGTAAACAATTGGACGTATATAAATGTCCTCTTTGACTTCGCTTTCTCTAAGTAGGCGGGCTGTAATTTCCACCAAATCCTCGGCACTGTAGGGCAGCTCCATAAACATAGCGCGGGCGTTTTTTAGTAGCCTTTCGTAGTGCTCTTTACCGGCGAGAATATAAAGCTGTTGTTCCTCTTCGTTCCAGTAGGCACGAATTCCTTCGAAAACGGCCGTCCCGTAGTGGAAGGAGTTAGTTTTTATACTTATTTTTGCTTCTTCTATAGGAACTATTTTCCCTTCAAAAAAAGCAAGTTCCCTTTTCACCTTTTGAACCTCCCTAGAGCTGTTTTAAAGTAGGTTTGCTGATTTTATGATAGTTTATAAGCCGACCTTTTAAAGTTTTCGGAAGTGATTTTTTCCTTTAAACGGATTTGAAGGCTTTATAACCTTTTAGATTTGGAGAAATTAAAAAGTCCTTTAAAGGGAAGGAAAGTAAAGTTAGAAAGAAGACAAACTCATACCGCCCAAAAGGTATTTTAAATCGTTGTCGGTAAAGGACATTCCGCCGCCAATATAAATTGTGCGGTATTGGGGATTTAAAAGGTCGTATCCGCCCGCTTTAACAAAGAAGGAATTGAAAAGCATATACTTGAAACCTACCTCGGTGTTTGGTTTTAAACTTTCCCCGGGGTGGTCTTCCCTTCCAAAATCCCAAATGTCGGAGGTAAACATTAACCTATCGTTGTAAACATAATCCAGACCTACCCCGCCGGTGCTCTCTTTTATACCAACCCTTAGAACGATGGAAGAGCCCGGATGTAGCCAGCGGTCGGCAAAAATACGGGCATATTGGAGGTTTATTTCGGGTTTATATTCTTTTTCGGTTATTTCCACGGGCTGACCGTTTTCGTAAATTACTTTTTTGGTCACCTTTCCGGCGCTGTCGCCCACTATTCCCAATAAATAGTATTTGTGGCTGTCGGGTTGAAGCATTATATTTACACCCGCCTTGCTGTCGCCGGTTCCTTCGTATTGGGCCCATGCCTCTATGTGGAGGTCGGTTTTGGCCAATACCGATGCAGCTTTACCCAAAGTTTTAACCGATTTGGTAAGTTCCCTATATAGCCGTTGGTCGTTGATAAGTTTTCCTAGCGTTCCCTCCCCCCTCTCTATTTTTTCGGTTATTTTGGCAAGGTTTTTGAGCGAGGTCTTTAACTCGGTTTTTGAATGGGCTATGGTGTCGGAGGCCTCTTGAATACTTCTTACCAACTTGGGTAATTCCTCATTTAAAGTCCTACTTAGGGCGGCTATATTTTCAAGGGTCTCCTTAATTTGGGGTCGGGTATCTTTTATCAACCCGTTGAGGTTTTTAGCCAACATTTCATATTCCTTTGAAAGTTGGGGTAAAGTTTTTTCCAACTGTGCGGTTATCTCTCTTATAGAGGCCAAGGTTTGGTTTATGTTGGTCTTGTTTTCCTCCAACAGTTGGTTTAAATTGGCCGATAACTGCGATAGGTTGGCTATTAACAACCTTAGTTGGGTGCGGTTTTCCTCCAAGGTTAAATAAACCAGTTTTGTTAGTTTGTTAATGTTTTCCGTTGTTTGGTTGAGTTTTGCTATCAGGGTTGAGGTGTCGGCCGGCGGGGCAGTCTTTGCTATAACCGAGTTGGGAGGTAGTAGCCCCTTGGAAGGGTGGCCCGGCTCAATTTCCACATATTTGTCGCCCAACAATCCCAAGCTTTCTATTTTTGCCTCTGCGTCCTTGTATATGGGAACGTTATCGGCCACCGAAAGAACTACCTTAATTTTGCTTCTTTCAAAGAGAATATCTTCCACCTTTCCCGCCTTTACCCCCGCCACCCGAACGTAGGCCCCCTTGGATAGGCCGGCTACATTGGTAAAGTAGGCGTAATAAATTTTTGTATTCCCCTTCAAAAAGGGAAGTTCTCCGAAAAATAAAACCACCGTGGCAAAGGCTAAAAAGGAAAAGGTAACAAAAATGCCCACCTTAACTTTGGTGTTTTCCATTTATATACCCCCTTTAAGGTTTTTCATTTAAGCTTAATAAGCCCCACATAGACGTATCCTTCGGCCAAACCTACGGTGGGATTGGTATGAACAACCTTAACCGTTGTGGGGACTACGAATATTTTTGCCTGCGAAAGGATTTTATTTATTTGTTGAATGGAATACCCTAAAGTGTTGTAGGTATCTTTGGGTATTTGGGAGAAAGAAGCAAAAGTATCCTCCTTAAGTTTTTTAATAAATTCTTCGAAACTCTTTGAGGAAGAATAATATTTGTCCAGAACCGCATAAAGTCCTTCGTTTTGGGCTTTCCAAAGCAGGTAGATAATCATGTAAAGGTTGTCCAGAGGGTAATAAATATTGTGGTAGGGAATAAGTTTTATGGAAATATTATTTTCCCGCGCGGTTTGGATAATTTCTTTCCACCTTTGGAAGCAAACCTTACAGTAGGGGTTCCATACAAGGTAAACAATATTTTTTCCCTCGGTAAGGGTTATAGGTAAATTGCCCATTATGGCTATCCGCTCTATATCCAAGACCCAACGGAGGTTTTCTAAAGGATATTCCTTTTCCTTGGCGGGGAGTATTAGGGAAACCTGATTACCCTCCACGCCGTAGGCGGTGGGAAAGAGCAGTTTACCGTCGTCGGTTAACCATAGAAACCTATACAAAATAGCGTGTTCGTATTGGGAATAAACCTTTAACAGGTATTTTTTTAAAAATTTTTCCTCCGAAGGAACTTTGTATATGTCCAATATTTCCCAACTTTGGGGCAATATGGCTTTTACCAAAGAGAGGAGTTTTTCTTTTTCTTTTTCTCCTAAGGGTTGGGCTTGGTTTATTTTTTCCAACTTTTGGGAAGTTTGAAATTTAGGTTCTTGAGAATTTTGGCAGGAAAATAGAACCAACCCTAAGGGGGCTATTAATAAAAGAGAACCACCTTTGAATAACTTTTTAAAAAAAACTCTTTTGCGGTTCATTCACAAGATACTATAAGCGGATGAAAAAAGAACAAACCTAACGGTGGTAAGCTTTTATTTTTGAGTTTTTCCTTGGTTGGTTGAAATATTACAAACCTTACATTGGGGGTTCTTTTTAATTTTTATAGGGGTGCATTGGTAGGTTTTCATATCGATTAAAAGGGTTTTACCCTCCAAATTGTCGGGGTCTTCGGTCAACAGTTTTATTGTTTCGTTAACTTGAACGGAGGCGACGGTGGCAACGGTGGAAACCAAAGCGGTGCCGGATATTTTTTCCAAATCTAAATGGGAACTTTTGTCGTCCAAGGGAAAAAGACATTCCAAGCATGGAATTTGCGATAGTTCCTCCAAATAGAAGGGGAAGGTAGCCACCCAACCTTCCCAAGTTCCCACGCCGGCGGTAATGAGAGGTTTGCCGTGATATATGGCCAAACGGTTTAACAATTTTTTGGTGGCGAAATTATCGGAGCAATCTACAATAATATCCGCCCTTCGGACTATATAAGTCCCGTTGGTGTGGGTTAGTCGGCTGTCGATAGCCTCCACTTTTATTTCGGGATTTATCTCTCTTAGCCTTTTGGCGGCTACCAAAACTTTACTTTTTCCAATGTCGGCGGGTGTATACAAAATTTGCCTATTGAGGTTAGAGGGCGAAACTGTATCTTTATCGACCAATATAAGGTGTCCAAACCCTAAATAGGCCATTTCGGTGGCTACAAAGCTTCCCAAACCGCCGACCCCAACTATTAAAACCCTAGCTTCCCTAAGAGCCTGCCGCAGTTCGTCGGAAAAGAGTTCGGGATTTTTAGCTTCCATTGCACCTATAATAGTGACATAGTAACAGTTTCCTTATAAACCCTGCTTGCAAACTCTTTCCAATTCCCAATCGCCGGGGGTGGCGGAAACGTAGATAACCTGATTAAGTTTCTGTAGAAATTCCTCGAATTTTAGAGGACGGTTATCTAAAGCCGAAGGCAAACGCCAACCGTACTCGACCAACTTTAATTTCCTGCTTAAGTCTCCCTCATACATAGCCCTTATTTGGGGAAGGGTTTGGTGGCTTTCGTCGATTATTAGAAGAAAATCTTCGGGAAAGTAATCCAACAGGGTAAAAGGTGGCTCTCCCGGCTCTCTACCTTCAAAGTATCGGGAATAGTTTTCTATACCTTTACAGGTGCCCGTCTCTTTAATCATTTCTATATCGTGGGAAGTTCTTTGAAAAAGGCGTTGGGCTTCTATTTCTTTCCCCTGTTTTTTGAACCATGCCACCCGTTCGATTAGGTCTTTTTCTATCTCTTTAAGGGCAACTTCCATTGTGGGACGGGGGGCCAAATAGTGGGTGGCCGGCCATATTACCAAATGCTCTATGTTGTCCTCTATTATGTCCCTGTTTAACAGGTGGAGGCGTTGAATACGGTCTATTTCGTCGTCCCAAAACTCTATTCGGATGATTTCCTCGTCGGTGTGGGAGGGGATTATCTCTAGGGTGTCCCCTTTAACGCTAAAGGTTGCCCGCCGCAGGGCATAGTCGTTGCGTTGATAGCCCATTTCTACCAACCGTTTTAAAAGCTGGTTGTAGGAAATTTGCATTCCTTTGTATAACTGCAGGCGAAGTTTTATATAGTTTTCGGGAGCACCCAAACCGTAAATTGCCGAAACCGAGGCTATAACTATAGTGTCCCTCCGTTCTAGGACGCTGCGGGTGGCACTGTGACGGTATTTTTCCAATATATCGTTAATGCTGGCGTCCTTTTCTATATACAAATCTTTTTCCGGTATATAGGCCTCGGGGCGGTAATAGTCGTAGTAGGAAACAAAAAATTCCACCGCGTTATCGGGAAAAAACTCTTTAAATTCCCTGTAAAGCTGGGCTGCCAAAATTTTATTGTGAACCATAATTAGGGTCGGTTTTCCATATTTTGCTATTACGTTGGCGAGGGTAAAGCTTTTTCCCGTTCCCGTTGCCCCTAAAAGGATTTGCTCTTTTACTCCCTTCCTTAAGTTGGTTAAAAGTTTTTTTATTGCCTTAGGTTGGTCTCCTGCCGGTTTTATAGAAGCCTTAAGTTGGAAGGGGCTATTTTTGCCCATGGAAAGGAAAATGTAGAAAACCGAAAAACCTTCAATGGTTTTCTTTTTCTTTTTTGTATTTCAAAGCTTCGGAAATGAAGTCTACAAATATCGGGTTGGGTTGGAAGGGTTTGGATTTGAACTCGGGGTGGAACTGACAACCTATATACCAACGGTGGTTTTTTAGTTCGATTATTTCGGCCAGCCTCCCGTCGGGGGATTGTCCCGATACTATCATCCCGGCGTTTTCGAACATCTCCCTATAGGCGGGGTTAAATTCGTAGCGGTGGCGGTGGCGTTCGTAAATCTCTTTTTTCTTATAGATATCGAAGGCTTTGGTTCCCTCCAAAATAATGCAGGGGTAGGCTCCCAAACGCATCGTTCCGCCCAGTTGGTCTATGTTTTTTTGTTCGGGAAGGATATCTATTACCGGGTGGGAGGTGTCGGGTTCGAACTCGGTCGAGTGGGCGTCCTTTAGGCCTAAGACATTTCGGGCAAATTCGACAGCCATCATTTGCATTCCGAGGCATATCCCGAAGGTTGGTATGTTGTTTTCCCGCCCGTATTGGAGGGCTTTTATTTTTCCCTCAACGCCCCTTTCGCCGAAACCGCCGGGCACCAAAATTCCGTCCACCCCATTCAAATCTTTAGCTTGAAAATCTTCGGCGTTTATCCAACGGAGTTTTACCTTAACGCGGTTGGCTATACCACCGTGGGTTAGGGCTTCTATCAAACTCTTATAGGCGTCTTTTAATTCGATGTATTTTCCAACTATGGCTATTTCTACTTCCTCTTTAGCCTCGCGGAGGGTTTTAACGATATTTTCCCACTTGGAAAGGTCGGGTTCTTTGTATTCCAAATTAAGGATTTGGGTTATCAGTTTGTCCAGACCTTGTTCTTTAAATTTTAGGGGCACCTCATAGATATATTCCAAGTCGGGGGCCGATATAACTGCGTTGGGGTTTACGTTGGTAAAGAGGGCTATTTTGTTTTTTATATTTTCGGGAATTTCAAATTCCGAACGGGCAACTATAACGTCGGGCTGTATTCCTATAGCCCTAAGCTCTTTAACCGAATGTTGGGTCGGTTTGGTTTTTAGCTCTCCCGCCGCCTTTACGTAGGGAACATAGGTCACATGAACAAAGGCGTAGTTGGGTTTACCTATTTCCATGGCCAACTGTCTAACGGCCTCGAGGAAGGGCAATCCTTCGATGTCGCCCACCGTTCCGCCGATTTCTACTATCGCCACATCAACACCTTTGGCCACTTTTTTTATCCAATTCTTTATTTCGTTGGTTACGTGGGGTATTACCTGAACGGTGGCACCCAAGTATTCACCTTTCCTTTCTTTTTTTATAATGTCGAAGTAAATTCTTCCCGCCGTAACGTTGTTGTCGCGGGTTAAAACTACATTGGTAAACCTTTCGTAGTGACCTAAATCGAGGTCGGTTTCCGCCCCATCTTCGGTAACGTAAACCTCCCCGTGCTGGTAGGGGGACATTGTGCCGGGGTCAACGTTAAGGTAGGGGTCGAACTTTTGAATGGTTATCTTATAACCCATCGATTCGAGAATGGAGGCTATGGAGGCCGAGGTTACGCCTTTTCCTATGGACGAAAGCACACCCCCCGTTACAAAAATAATTTTTCCCATAACGGGGGGTTAATTATTTTATCAACGCCCTTAGTTTTGTATAAACTTCAATGGCTTTGCTGGTTGCTATTAAAAATTCCGCTTATTATAAACCTTTTGGGCTCGTTGGGCTACACGATAATAACCGGAGGTGGGCCCGGTATTCGAGCAGGGAGGACTGAAACCAACCCCTATGTTGGTCGCTTCCTTCCAGATACATATCGGCCTTTTCAATGGAAGCGGCCAACCGCCAGGAAAGGGGTAAATGGAAACTTTTAAGGGTTTTCTTTCTATAAACATACCCCTATTGTTGCGGCTAATAACTAAGGCAATAGTCCAAAATAATCCTCTTTCGGGTTGAGAGCAATAACTATTTTTGGTTCCCCCTTTACCCGTCCCTGCAAAAGGAAACTTCTACAATTAATAAAGTTGGTTTAAATGAGAGAACAACGCCTTAGTCAGTTGGAAAAATATTTGGAAACTTTAACCCCCAAAAGGGTCGTCCAAGAGCTGGATAAGTTCATCATCGGTCAGGAGGAGGCTAAAAGGGCGGTTGCCATAGCCCTAAGAAACCGTTGGAGAAGACAAAAGCTTCCCGAAGATTTAAAAAACGAGGTGGCTCCAAAAAACATAATGATGATAGGGCCCACCGGCAGCGGAAAAACCGAAATAGCCCGTAGGCTGGCCCAACTTATAAAAGCCCCCTTTGTAAAGGTTGAGGCTACCAAATACACCGAGGTGGGTTATGTGGGCCGCGATGTTGAAAGTATGGTTAGGGATTTGGTTGAAGAGGCCTACCGAATGGTTCAGCAGGAGATGACCCAACTGGTAAAGGACAAAGCACGCAAATATGCCCAGGAGCGTTTGGTCGATTACATACTCCGCCAACAATACGGGGAGCCGTCCGGTTCTCCTTTTGCAGGTTTTCCCTTTCCTTTTCCCTTCGGAGGGGGACAAAATCAGCAACCCCAAGAGCAAAAAATTCCCGAATACAAACGCAGGGAGCTTCTTGAAAAACTGAGAAAAGGGGAGTTGGACGATGAAATTGTAGAAATAGAAATAACGGCAAAAGCACCCGCCGGCCCAATGGTTATGGCCCCTCCGGGCATGGAAGATTTCCAAAACCAACTGAGTGAAATCCTAAAAGGCCTAATTCCCGGCTCCAGAAAAAGAAGAAAGGTAAAGGTAAAAGAGGCTTTGGAAATACTAACCCAAGAGGAGGCCCAAAAACTTTTAGACCCCGACGAGGTGGCCGCCGAGGCGATTTATAGGGCGGAAAATTTTGGGATTATCTTTATAGATGAAATAGACAAAATAGCGATAAAAACCCCCGGCCACGGCCCCGGCGTTTCCCGCGAAGGTGTTCAAAGGGATTTATTACCCTTGGTGGAAGGAACAACCGTCTCAACAAAATACGGCCCCGTTAAAACTGACCACATTCTTTTCATAGCCGCAGGTGCCTTTCACTTAGCCAAACCTTCCGACCTTATTCCCGAACTTCAAGGAAGGTTCCCCATTAGGGTGGAACTAAAACCTTTAACCAAAAAAGAGTTTGTCCGAATCTTAACCGAACCAAAAAATGCTTTAACCAAACAATATAAAGAGCTCCTCAAAACGGAAGGGGTATATTTGGACTTCACCGAGGACGGTATAGAAGAGATAGCCCAAATAGCGGAAATTCTCAATGAAAAAACCGAAAATATAGGTGCCCGCCGTTTACACACCGTTATGGAAAAACTTCTTGAGGATATTCTTTTTGAAGCACCCGACCTAAAGGGTCAGACAATTATTATCGATTCCAAATTTGTTAGGGCTAAATTGGAAAAGTTTGTTGAAGATGTGGAGCTTTCCAAATATATCCTTTAAAAGTTTCTTTTTTTTTTCTTTTTATTCCGCCAAAAGGTCTTTTTTAAAAAACCTAAATAAGGTAAAGCTTTTTAAAAAGGCCAAATGGCGGCCAAAAATCTGGTAAACCAACCGGGCGAGGAGGCGTCAACCGCATAACCCTTTCCGTTATAGATAATTTCAAGGTTGGCTATTTTATAGGACTCTATAGTGTTGTCGGGGCCTATATCTTGGGGTCGAATAATACCCCTCAAAATTATTTTGTGGCCCATTTCGTTCATGTAAATGTAACGGGTAGCCTCTATAAGCATATCTCCGTTGGGGTAAACCTTTTTAACATAGGCGGCCAACTTGGTGGTTAACATTCCCGACTGCTGGGTAGAGCCGGCATATTTGGATTGGTCTTGATATTTCCAACCTACGGAAAGTTTATTTAAAGTGCTTTGAGGTATTCCAAAGAAAGAGCTAACAGCGTTGTTTATTTGGGTTTGTTTACCGGTTTGGGTGGCCAACTTCTGAATGGCATCGATGCTTTCGTAAACAATCACATAAACAATATCCCCCCGCTTGTGGGCTTTTACATCGCTGAATAGGTTGAAATCTCCGGTATAAAGAGCGTTAGCTCCCGCATATTGGGGTTTTTGAGGTTTGTAGGGGTTGGGGGTGGTGACGGTTTTTTCGTAATCTTTTATGGCGTCCTTATCCCCGGGCGGGTAATTTTGGGAATAATAGGTGCAGGAAGACAAAAAAACAACACTAAGGAAGCTCAATAACAACGGTATTCTCATTTTTTACTCTCCCCAAAAAGATTTTATTTCTGTAGCGAACCCTTATTTGGGAACCTACCTTTCCCCTATCGAGGGCTATACCTCGGGTTTGAATTTCCAAAAAGGGTTTTCGGAAAATTATTTTTACCTCTTGGCCGGGAAATATTGAATATCTATCCTCCAACTGGTATTTCCTTATAGGTTGACCCTCTTTTAGGGTAACTTTTGCTATTTTTCCCACGGCGAAATCTATGTCGGTTATAAAACCTTTGGGTGGATAGGGAAAAACCTTTTCAACCTTTTTAAGGTCTTCTTTGGTTAAAACCTGCCCCGCCTCTATGGTTCTTACGGGAACCACGACCGTTTTAACGTAACCAACCTTTAGGGGGATTTGGGAAATTTTCCTTCCGTCGGTTAAATCTATTATTTCCAAATAAAGGGTTGTTCCTACTTTTTCAACTTCAAAGGTAATCGGTTTATCGGGAAGTTCCACTTTAGGAGAGAAGTAGATTAAATCTTCCACCTTGTAGGTATTTCCGAATCTTTCCTTTACAAGGTTTTGGGCGATTTTTAAAAGTCTTTCTTTGTCGATGGTGTAGCAAAAACCTAAAAGGGGTAGGGCTAAAACAAAAAACCAAACGGGGATTTTGTTCAATGTATTAAGGACGTAGGTTAGCGGCCGTTTGAAGCATTGCATCGCCGGCTTTAATAGCTTTTGAGTTGAATTCATAGGCACGCTGGGCGGTTATTAAGTTTACCATCTCTTCCACTATATCGACGTTGGAGGCTTCCAAATAGCCCTGTCTTAAAATTCCCAAACCTTCGGTTCCGGGGTTGCCCTCTATGGGGTTGCCCGCGGCGTCCGACCAGAGATAGAGGTTGTCGCCTATTCTTTTCAGTCCCGCAGGGTTTATAAATTTGGTTAGGGTTATTTGGCCCAAATCTACGGTGGTGTTATCCTGCAAAATGGCGACCACCCTACCGGTTCTTCCTATGGAAATTTGCACCGCGTTGGGAGGAACCACTATTTGGGGCGATAGGGGATATCCGTCGGCTGTAACTATACGGCCGTCTTTGTCCAACCTAAAGTTTCCGTCGCGGGTGTAGGCCTCGGTTCCGTCGGGAAGGATTACCTTAAAAAACCCGTCCCCCTCTATGGCCACATCAAGCTGGCGGTCGGTTTTTATAAGGTTCCCTTGGGTAAAAATTCCGTAAGTTCCCGTTATGGCCGTTCCCAAACCAATTTGTAAACCTGTAGGGTTCTGGGTGGTGTCCGAAGTCGGTGCTCCCGGCTGGACTATCGTTTGATAAATCAAATCGTGAAAGGTTGGCCTCATTTTTTTGTAGGCGGTGGTGTTAACGTTGGCCATATTGTGGGCAATAATGTCGATGTTTTCCTGCTCGGCGGTCATACCTGTAGCCGCCGTCCAAAGGGCCCTTAACATTTTTATAATCCTCCCAAAGTTTTTTTATTTAAAAGCAAAATAGAAGAAAAGATAATTAACTACGGGTTTTAAAGGTTCTCTTTGTGATTTTGTGATAGATGTATTCCCATAATGTTACCGCAATCAATATTCCGAACATTGTATAGAAAGCTTCGCGGTTGGTTTTCCATTGGTAGATTAGGAGGGTTATCATAACGAAGGTAACCAGCAACAAGCCCACAACGGTAACCCAACGGTAGCCCCCCACGACTTCGGCCAAACGGTAGTGGGCCAAAAGCACAAACTGGTAAATTACCAAAAAGGCGAAGCTTATTAGAGAAGCCACACCTTCGAGGTTGAAAAATAACGCAAATAGCAACGCTAAAATTGCTGTTATATATAGCCCCTCGGGTTCTCCGAACCAAACTTTGCGTTCAAAGATTTCGGGCAATTCTCCCTTTTTTGCAAAAACATAGGCAACATTTGCACCGCCGTAGAGGGTTGCATTAATGGCGGAAGCGGTGGAGATTAACGCCCCTATAGAAACCAAAACGAAACCCAACTGTCCTAAGAAGGGCTTTGCCGCCTCGGCTAAGGCGTATTCTTTGGCCTTGAGCAATTCGTTCAAAGGAAGGTTTCCTATGGCTACTACGGCGACGCCAACATAGATAAACATAACTATCAAAAGGCTCAGAAATATCGCCCTCGGAACGTCCCTTTTGGGGTTTTCCATATCTTCGGAGGCGTTGGTCACTATACCGAAACCCATATAGGTTAGAAACAATATTGAAGCCGCATAAAAGGTATCCCTTAATCCTTGGGTGGTTAAATTGGGTTTAAGCCACTCGGGGTGGATAGTCCATATACCTAAGACTACAAAGGTTAGAAGAATAGAAACCTTTATAAGGACTATATAAAACTCCACCCTTCCCACCGCTTTGGCACCGAAGAAGTTTAGAACTGTGAAAAAAGCTATAACTAAAGCCTCTATTATTCCAACCAACAGCGGCGTTGCTTTTACGTGAAAGAGGGCCAAACCGTAGTAGGCGAAAGCTTTGGCAAACAGCGATATAGATATAACAAAGGATAGCCAATATAAAAAGGCCAAAACCCCTATCCAAAAACGGTTTCCGAAGGCTTGAAGGATAAACTCTATCGGGCCGGCGTTGGAGATAAATACCCTTCCCAAATAGGCGTAGGAGTAGGCCACAAAGAAAGCTATAAACCCCGCAATAAGGAAAGCCAAAGGCAGGTTCCTACCGCAAATTTGGGCCCCCACACCGAGGACGGAGAAAATCCCCGCCCCTATCATCGTTCCGACGGCAAAAGCTACAACATCCCACAGGGTTAGCTTTTTCTTACCTTCCATGGAAAGGGAATTTAAAATAGGGCCACGATATAACTCTACTAAATCACAATTGCTTCACTTTAATCATCAACCTTTAAAGGACAAATATTATTTACTACCACCTCGGGAATTTTCGAATGGAATGTCAAGAAATTTTCAAGTGTAGTTTTGTAGTTAATGACAATAAAAATTTTGCTTTAGAGCAAAAGTCATATTTAAATGTCAACCGACACAAGCAAAATTATACTTCAACTCGGGGCCTTTTCAAAAACTGGACATTAAATGTAGAAAAAGAATTGTGTTAATGTCCAGTTTAAGGAATGTCAACTTTAATTAATGTCAAAAAAAAGACATCAAAGAGAAAAATTTCAAGATAGCAAAAAAGGAACCTTAGGGGGAAAGTTTTTTCTCTATGCACCCTTTGGAGGAAGAGCTAAAAAAAGAACTCCAACAGTTGAAGGAATTAAATCTTTACCGAGAAAGGAAAATTGTTAAAGACCTTACCGTTTTATGTTCCAACAATTATTTAAACCTTTCCAACCATCCGAAGGTTAAAGAGAGTGCCAAAAGGGCTATAGACCTCTTTTCAACCTCCGCCGGGGCTTCCCAGCTTGTTAGCGGCTACACGCCTTTGCACCAACAAACCGAGCAAACCCTTCAAGAGGTCAAGGGTATACCCGCCTGCATCACGGTGGGAAGCGGTTTTTTGGCGAATTTAGCTATTCTTACCGCCCTTTTAAATAAAGAGGACATAGTTTTTTCCGACCAACTAAATCACGCATCAATAATAGACGGTGTTAGGCTTTCCAAGGCAAAAAAAATTGTTTACCCCCACAGGGACATTAAAGCCTTGAAACAACTTTTGGAAACCTATAGAGGTTCCTACCGTAGGTGTGTTATTGTCAGCGACTCCGTTTTTAGTATGGATGGAGATATAGCCCCGCTGAAGGAATTGGTTAAATTGGCCAAAACCTTTAACTGTTTTTTAGTTATCGACGATGCCCACGCTACGGGAACTATTGGTTTATCTTCGCTCCACTATGCGGGCATAGATTGGGAAAGCCCTATAGTGGAGGTGGGAACCTTTTCCAAAGCCTTGGGAAGTTATGGAGCCTATATATGTGCCTCCAATGTGGTTATTGAATATTTGGTGAACAAAGCCCGTCCGATTATCTTTTCCACCTCCCTGCCACCGCCCGCTTTGGCCGCCGCCCAAACCTCCCTTAGGTTAATTAAGGAAAATCCCACCCTAATGGAACGATTACAAAAACTTTCCCGTTGGGTTAAAACTGAACTAAGAAACCTGGGGGTGGATTTAGGTTTAACCGAAGATATAACCCCCATAGTTCCCTTAATGGTTTACTCCGAAGAAAGGGCCATTAAATTGAGAGACCGACTTTTGGAGGAAGGTTTTTTTGTTCAGGCTATTAGATATCCGACGGTGGAAAAGGGAAAGGCCCGACTGAGGTTGACTATAACTTTGGAACACCCCGGGGAGGTTTACGAGAAATTTTTAAAACTCCTTAAGAGGTTTCTTTAATCTTTTTTCTTTCAATGTTTCAAACCCTTCAAAGGTTAAAAGATTATTTCTATCCCTACCGTTGGATATTGCTATTGGCCCTTTTGGGTAGCCTACTGGAAGGAATTTCCTACTCGGGTCTTAGCTTTGTGGTTAAGAACCTGATAGATAAGGTTCTGGTTGAAAAAAATTCCTCCCTCCTTTGGATTGTTGTTTTCGCGGTAATCCTTTTAGGGGTTTTAAAACAAGTAGGTTTCCTATTGGGGGAACTTCTTTATAAATACACCGTTGTTCGGGTGGTTAACGACCTCCGTAGGAAGGTTTTTGAAAAATTCCTAAACCTACCGACGGAGGTTTTCCTTTCTCGGCCTTCGGGGGAGTGGGTTAGCCGCCTTACCAACGACCTTAAAGCTCTAAAGGATTACTTGGAAGGTTTCGGCGTTAAACTGGCGAGGGAATTTTTTACAGTTCTCCTCCTAACGGGGGTATTGCTCTATTTTGATTGGAAACTATTTCTGTTGTTTTTGTTAATATCCCCCCTGTTGGCAAAAAGTTTTTCCTACTTCGGTAGAAAGAGAAAAAAATATTCCAAGCTTTACCAGGAAACTTTGGCCGACTTTTTAAACTTTGTCGACAATGTTTCCCAAGCCTTTGAAAATTTAAAATTTCTCTCCCGCTTTTACCTTTTGAGGCTCTTTTTGAACCGTTTGAGAAAGTTGTTTAAGGTGGAATTCAAAACGGTTGTATATTCGGCGGGCTACCTTTCGGTAATAGAAATATTGGGTTATCTTTTCGTTTCCGCCGTTTTGCTCTACGGAGGTTGGAGGGTTATAGAGGGAGACCTAACGGCGGGAACCTTTATTTCCTTTTTGGGAACTCTTTTTTTGCTCTATAACTCCCTCCAACAGCTCCAAAGGGCGGCCGTTTCTTTAAAAGCCCTCGAACCTATATTGGAGCGAATTGAGGAATTTTTAGCCCTTCCTTCGGAAAAAGAAAGGGGCAAACCCTTTAAAGGTTTAGAAAATTCCATAAAGGTGGAAAACCTTTCTTTGGAAGTAAATGGAAAAACTATTTTGGAGGATGTAAATATTTCCTTTCCCAAAGGGGAGAAGGTTTTTATTTACGGCCCTTCGGGAGGAGGAAAGTCGACACTCCTTAAGGTGCTTTCTTCAATTTATACAAACTACCGCGGGAAAGTTCTTTATGATGAAACCGAATTAGGGGAATTAAATCTTTCCACCTTTAGGGGGAAAACCTATTACCAATCCCAAAAGGTGGTTTTATTCAACGACACGGTAAGGAATAACCTTTTAATAGCCAACCCGCGGGCGGGGGAAAAGGAGCTTTTAAAAGCCCTATCCCTGGCCAAAGCCGATTTTGTCCTAAATTGGGAAAAGGGTTTGGATACCCTCCTAGGGGGCGGGGGGGTTAACCTCTCGGGGGGACAACAGCAAAGAATTGCCCTTGCAAGGTTATTTTTAAAAAAACCCCAAATAATCTTTCTTGACGAGGCAACATCGGCCCTCGACCCCGAAACCGAACGGGAGGTAATCAAAAATATCCTTTCCACCTACCCCGAGGCCAATATTTTCTTTGTTTCCCACCGACCGCAGACGGCTAAATTTTTCGACCGTCGCCTTAAGGTGGAAAAAGGAAAAATTTACCTTCCTTAGGTGTCAAAACTTGTCAAAAGATAACCCTTTAATCGTTTTCTTTTATAAAAACCTTTTGGAGGTTAAGAAAAATGTTGAAATACTACTTTGCCTTTGGTTCCAACATGAACCCCCAAAGGATGAAAAAGAGGGGGGTTAAATTCAAAAGCTGTCAAAGGGCGGTGTTAAAAGACTACAAGCTGGTGTTTAATAAACAGGCCTACCGTGGAAACCCCAACGAGGGTTATGCAAATATAGAACCCTGCGAAGGTTGCATTGTTGAAGGAGTTTTATACGAGCTAAGGTATCCCGAAGAGGGCATAGCCAAATTGGACTATTACGAAGGTTTCTATGGAGAAAACGACCCCGAAAACCACTATAACCGTGTAATAGTGGAAGTTGAAACCGACGACGGTAGGAAAGTCAAAGCCTACACCTATATAGCCAACCCCCGAAGGGTTAACAACAATCTAAAACCGAGAAAGGACTATAAAAAAAACCTTTTAGAGGCCTGTGAATTGGGAATTCTTTCGGAGGAATACTGCGAATTTCTCCGTTCGGTGGAGACTTTGGATTAATTTTTCCCTCTAAAGGTTTTAAGAAAAAAGGAAAACCTTGTGAAGGATATAAAAAAGTTAATCCGCAATAAGAACCCTCTTAACCTCTTCTATGGAGGTTAAACCTTTTCCTATTTTTACCAAACCGTCTTCGTAGAGGGTTCGCATACCGTGGTTTATAGCTTCCAATTTTATTTCTTGGGCGTTGGCACCCTTTAGAACGAGGTTTTTTATATCCTCGTTCATTTCCAGAAGCTCGTGGACGGCCAAACGGCCTTTATAGCCGGTGTTGTTGCAGTGCTCGCATCCTTTGGGGTTTTCGGTATAAATTTCCAATCCACCGTTTAGGAGTTTCTGGTATTCCCCCAAGGCTTCGACAATTTTTTTCTTCTTCTCGGGGTCTTTTTCTTTGGCCAAACGGGTTTGAAGATTTTCAATAACCCTTTTTATGGAATTTTTTACCTTTTCTTCCAAGTCTCGGTAGAACTCGGGAGGATACTTTTCCTTTGCGGGTATTTTGCATTTGGGGCAAAGTTTCCTTATCAAACGCTGGGCCACAACAAGGTTTAAAGAGGTTCCCACCAAGAAGGGTTCTATACCCATATCGACCAACCTTGTTATGGTAGAAGGTGCGTCGTTGGTGTGGAGGGTAGAAAATACCAAGTGACCGGTTAAAGCCGCCTTAATGGCTATTTCTCCCGTTTCGATATCCCTAATCTCACCCACCAGGATAATGTCGGGGTCTTGCCTTAGGAAGGCCTTTAGGGCGGCGGCAAAGGTTAGACCAACCTTCTCGTTTATTTGAACTTGGTTTATACCGGGTATGGCCACCTCGACCGGGTCTTCAGCGGTCATGATGTTTACTTCGGGGGTGTTTCTCTCTTGAAGGGCGGTGTAAAGGGTTGTTGTTTTACCCGAACCTGTGGGACCGGTTACCAATACCATACCCCAGGGTTGCCAGATGTGGTGGCGGAATAAAAATAGATTGTCCGCTTCGAAACCCAAATCTTCCAAGCGAAAGCGTAAATATTTCTCCGCCTCTTGGATACGTAAAACTATTTTTTCACCGTAAATGGTGGGCAAGGTGGATACCCTGAAGTCTATTTTTCTTCCTTGAAGAATAATCCTTATCCTACCGTCTTGGGGTTTACGCCTTTCCGAAATATCGAGGTTGGCCATTATCTTGATACGGGCCGCAATAGGGTCTTTCAATCTTTTGGGCAGTCTTTGGAAAATCCTTAAAATACCGTCAATTCTGTAGCGAACTAAAACCTCCTTTTCCTGGGGCTCTATATGGATATCCGAAGCTCCCCTTTTAACACCCTCGGCAAGAATTGCGTTAACCAACTTGATTATGGGGGCCTCTTCCTCGGCCGCCCTTACAACGGAGTTCCAGTCAATCTCCTCTTCTACAGCTTCGGCTTCTATTTCTTCCTCTCCGAACTCGGCCAGAATTTCGTCAACAACGCTTTCGCTTTCTTCTTCCAAAGAACCCAAAATTTGGTTTATTACCGAAACGGGAACGGCCACAGGAATAGCCCTTTGGGCTTTCAAAATAAATTTTAAGGTAGTAATAGCTTCGGTATTAAAGGGGTTAAAAGTCAAAACATGGAGAACTCCATTTTCAACCTTCAAAGGTAGAACTTTATATTTTTTTAAAACCTCCAAAGGAACTTTCTTTAGAAGCTCCTCATCGAGGTCTTTTTTTTCTACACTTTCGAGGGTTTTTATTCCAAAATGGGTTTCCAAAAGGTGGAGAAATTTTTTTTCATCCAAAAGACCTTTAGAGGCTAAATATTCAATAACGTCCGTTTGGGGTTTTAACTCTGCTTTAACCTGGTTTGCCACCTCTGCGGTCAAAATTCCCAAACGAACCAAAAATTGAAGAATTTTTTCATTCATTGCTTCATTCATATATGTTTTCCTCCGATGGGAATATACCTTCTTCGACCTCTTTTTTATATTGGGATAAGGCCTCTTTGAAAAGTTTGCTTGCGTTCAAATATCTCTTAACAAATTTGGGTTTTATATCTTCTACCAAACCTACCAGGTCGTGGAAAACCAAAACCTGCCCGTCGGTATGGGGGCCCGCTCCTATGCCTATTACAGGAATGGATAATGTTTCGGTTATCTCTTTGGCTATATCGGCGGGAGTTGCCTCCAGCACGAGCATAACAGCCCCCGCCCGCTCAAGTCCTCGGGCTTCCTCCAAAAGGCGTTTTTTTTCCTCCTCGCGGCGGCCAACTACTTTAGCACCGCCAAAGATTTGGATTTTTTGGGGCGTAAAGCCCAAGTGGCCCACTACCGCAACACCAATTTCGGCCAACTTTTCCACCAAAGGTAAGATTTCTTTACCACCTTCCAACTTTACGGCGTCGGCGTTTGTTTCCTTTATTACGCGGATAACATTTTCCACCGCCCGGGGTAGGGATACCTGATAGCTTCCGAAGGGCATATCGGCTATTACAAAGGCCCTTTTTGCTCCTCTTTTGACCGCTTTGGTGTGATAGATAATTTCGTCCAGGCTTACTCCTAAGGTATTTTCTTCGCCCTTAAAAACCATACCGAGGGAATCACCTACAAGAATGGAGTCTATGCCCACCTCGTCGCAAAGCTTGGCCGAAAGGTAGTCGTAGGTGGAAACCATTGTGATTTTTTGCTTCTGCTGTTTCTTTTTAAGGAGGCTTCTAAGGGTAACCTTTTTTTGCATACACAAAAGAATTTTAAAAATCCCAACAAGAGGAAAAGCAAAGTTAATAAGCCAAAAATGGTAATTTTTTGCAATAGAAACTGTAAAGGTTATTTCACATTCTTTCAGGGGCACTTATGCCGATAAATTTAAACAGCAACCTTAGGGCGGTTCTTATAGCTTTAAGAAGGGCCAAGCGGGCTTTCATAAGCTCTTCATCGTCGACCATTACACGGTAGTGGTTGTAATAGTAGTGAAAGTCCTTTACCAACTGCACCGCCAGCTGGGGCAACAGGTGGATTTCCCTACTCTTGGCTATGGAAATTAGTTCATCTTTGAGGGTGGCCAAATGTTTTATAAGCTCTATTTCCGTTTCGGTGTTTAGAAGCTCGGGGTTAAATTCGAAATCCCTTTCGGGGTCGAAACCTTTACGGTTTTTAATTTCGCGGAATATACCGCTAATTCTGGCGTGGGCGTATTGGACATAATAAACGGGGTTTTCCGAGCTTTGGGCCTTTGCTTTGTCTATATCGAACTCCAAGGGGGTGTCGCTCCGCTTGGTGATAAACCAAAAGCGTATGGCGTCGGTGCCCACCTCCGACATTAATTCCCTCAAAGTTACGAAGTTTCCGGCCCTCTTGGACATTTTTACCTCTTTGCCCTCTTTGAAGAGCTTTACCAACTGGATTAGCTCAAAGTCCAGCCAGTTTTCGGGAACGCCGAAGGCCTTGACCGCCGCCTTAACGCGGGGCATATAACCGTGGTGGTCGGCACCCCAAACGTTAATAACTTTGTTAAAACCTCTCAAATATTTGTTGTAGTGGTAGGCTATATCGGAAGCGAAATAGGTATAACTTCCGTCTCTTTTTATAACCACACGGTCTTTATCATCGCCAAATTGGGTGGTTTTAAACCAAACCGCCCCATCTTTTTCATAAAGCAGACCCTTTTCCCGAAGGTAGGAGAGGGTTTTTTCTACATACTTAGTTTGGTAAAGGCTTTTTTCCGAAAACCAAACGTTGAATTTAACCCCAAAATCTTCCAAATCTTTCTTAATTTCCTCCAACATTTCTTTCAATCCGAATTCCGAGAGGAAGGCTATAGCTTCTTGGGGGGATAGTTCCAAAATTTGTTCGCGGTAGAGCTCATAAACCTTTTGGGCTAGCTCTTTTATGTATTCACCGCGGTAGCCGTTTTGCTCAAACTCGTCCCCAATTTGTCTAAATAGTTCGGATATTTTTGCGTAAAGCCGGTCTTTCTTGGTAGCTTCGCCGGGAGGGGCCATTAGGTAGGAAGCGGCATTGTAAGCCCCCTCATAAACTTTTGAAAGCATTAGCTCCAAATAGCGGTAGAGAATAGAGAGTCCCAACATCCGAATTTGGTTTCCGGCGTCGTTAATGTAGTATTCCCTAACAACATTCCAACCGTAAAAATCCAACAGATTAGAGATAACATCCCCCACCACAGCACCGCGGCCGTGTCCCAAGTGGAGGGGGCCTGTGGGGTTGGCACTCACATATTCAACCTGAATTTTTCTTCCCAAACCGAGGTTTTCCTTGTAGAAATCGAACCCCTTGGAAAGGAGTTCTTTTAAAACCTTGTAATAGAAATTTTTGGAAAACCTTATGTTGATAAATCCGGGTTTTGCCACCTCCACGGTTTCAAAGTCGGGATTTTCCCTCAATTTGGAAGCTATATTTTCTGCTATTTCCAAAGGAGGTTTCTTTAAAGATTTGGACAAAAGAAAAGCCACGTTTGTAGCTAAATCCCCAAATTCCTTTTTGCGGGGCTTTTCAACTTTAAAGTTAACCCCTTCAAGGTTGAAATTTTCCTTTAATACCTTTTTCAGTTCCTTTTCTAAATATCCCTGCATTGGAATAAGTAATGTTAGGTAAGCAGAGGTTTTAAATTTAAGGTATTTGTATTTAATTATTCTCCAAACTATGTTCCTAAATTTACTCAACTCTTAATTGCTTATAAAATTGACAAAAACCTTAAAATTGACAATTACAACTAACTATTGAGTTTAATGTTAATTAGTCGACATTTAAAATTTTCCCTAAAAAGGGATAAAAGAACTTAAACCCTATTTGGTGTGGTTTAACAATTTAAAAACCAAAATTAGTGTATAAAATTAGCAAGAGTTGCGGATAAATACATACATTCCAGCGGTAATTCATTTTTTTTCTGGCTCCCAAAATGAGCAGTTTTTAGTATATCACCCCCTAAAGAGGGAAATTTTTGTTCAACTACCCTTAATTTAGGAAAAAACTTGATTCTATTTCTATTAAACGTCCTATGTCAAGTTTAATGCTTTTCTTAGGTAGAAAGATGGGCTTAAAAGAAATTTAGACTTGACTAAAATTAAACCATTTGCTTTAATGAAAAATTAAAGGTTGAGAAACGGCTCCTTGGCAACTGAAAAAAAGAAAGTACGCAAACCAGCATGGCTCTAAGCTAAAGTTTCCCACAAAGAATTGAAGCGGGTTTCAGAAACAGAGAAAATTATTTGTGAAGTTTTTTATTTGGAAATTGCTTATAATTAAGTGTTTGAGGCGCCGCCGTTTCACTAACGCCTGCTTTTCTTTAGATAAGCGTACTTGAAAACATTCCTTTCTACAAGAACAAAGAAGAAAAGACAAGTTTCACTAACGCCTGCTTTTCTTTAGATAAGCGTTAAGCACTCCTTAGGGCTTTACGCTAAAACCAAAGTGTATTAGGCCTGCTTAACGCGGGATTGCGACAATTTTGTTCCCCCGATTTTTGGGCAGCTGCCAGGCTCGGGCGTTTCACTAAGGCCTGCTTAACGCGGGATTGCGACATACCTTAAATTCTCTTCCAGCTACCTTTGTTCTTACTTCAGGTTTCACTAAGGCCTGCTTAACGCGGGATTGCGACTGTTTTCCTGATTTATGAAAAACTGCATAAGACCCCCCTTGTTTCACTAAGGCCTGCTTAACGCGGGATTGCGACCCGAGCTGTCGCCACCCTTTCGGGCCGAACTGCCCAGTAGACTGTTTCACTAAGGCCTGCTTTTCTTTAGATAAGCGTTAAGCACTCCTTAGGGCTTTACGCTAAAACCAAAGTGTATTAGGCCTGCTTAACGCGGGATTGCGACACATTATCCAAAACTATCACCATCCTTCTCTCTTTGCCCATTTTAGTTTCACTAAGGCCTGCTTAACGCGGGATTGCGACTCTAATGGATTAACCACTAATTTATCCGGAACGAACTCGGGTTTCACTAAGGCCTGCTTAACGCGGGATTGCGACAAAGACTTAACAACTTGGTATAAATACGACTTTTCAGTTAATGACTGTTTCACTAAGGCCTGCTTAACGCGGGATTGCGACAACAATGCGGTTTATGAGGTCGTAGAGCTGGGCTTTTTTGTTTCACTAAGGCCTGCTTAACGCGGGATTGCGACATTTCGGCTTTAAATCTTGAGAAACTAAAAAAAGAAGGTGTTTCACTAAGGCCTGCTTAACGCGGGATTGCGACTAGAAGTCATAAACATTATGTCTTTTCGGAGGTGGCTGTTTAGTTTCACTAAGGCCTGCTTAACGCGGGATTGCGACATGAAAAATATCCTTATGCCATATTGGTAGAGATACTGTTAGTTTCACTAAGGCCTGCTTAACGCGGGATTGCGACAATTTAACAGTATCGGTAAATGATTTTTTAAGTATGTTAAATCCTGTTTCACTAAGGCCTGCTTAACGCGGGATTGCGACCACTAACACCTTTATAACTAAATTTCTTTCTAGTTTCACTAAGGCCTGCTTAACGCGGGATTGCGACAATACCCTGTGGCATTTGAGACAAAACAGCCTTTTGTCCGTTTCACTAAGGCCTGCTTAACGCGGGATTGCGACCACTAACACCTTTATAACTAAATTTCTTTCTAGTTTCACTAAGGCCTGCTTAACGCGGGAAAGCCTGTGGGACGAGCAAAGGCCTACGAGACGTTAGAGCACACAAACATTTCTTATGCCTGCACCAGCAAGGGATTGCGACAATCTTGCTTGGTATCTGAGAACGAGCAATTTGTCAAAGTCGAGTTCGGAATCGAGACAAAAGGAGGAAAAGCCTAAATTGACTTTTATTGAGAGCTTTCTCTAAAAGCTTTAACCCCGATGAAGGTATAAAAAGTAAACAAAAAGGTGGCTATAACCGAATACAAGCCAACCGTTAAATGGAAAAGTTGTAAAAGCCCCGCATAAATGGTTATAACCATAAAAAACCAAAGAAGGGCCAAAGAATATAAACCCGCTTTTGTGGTAAAAAGCTTTTTTAACCTTTTAAGGTTTTCTTTAAAACTTTGCCAATCGGTGGAAGCTATTAAAGGAAGATACACCACATGGAACAATACCGCCAAAATAAAAGCCCAAATAAGGGCTCCTATTAATATCGCTCCCAAAGAGGCTTTTAGCTTAAAAATCAAAAACTCAAAAAGGTAATAGGAAATAAGGGCGCTACCTATGTAGTAGAGGTAAAAAACTATAGCTAACAAAAATCCCCACTTTGCATATTTTTTTAAACCCTCGAGAGGATTTTCTATATCACCTTGAACCCCTATTAGGTAGGTTGTGCTCAAAAACCAGGCGGCAATTAAACCTATAAGGGGGGCAAACATAAAGAAAAGCACAAAATTACCGAGGATTATCAAAAATATAACAGGGTTTTCAAAAAGGAAACGCCAGCTTTCTTTTAAGGCTTCTTTTAAAGAAAAGTTCATTTTATAACCTCCTTTGGAAGTTTTATAAATATTGGCAACACTGTGAGGATAGTCGTAGGTCTTTTTAAACATTTAACCATTAAATACACTCCTTAGGGTGCTTGTATGAAAAACAAAGAAAAACCTCGCGTTTATTTGGTTAGTTTGGGTTGCTCAAAAAACACAGTAGATAGCGAAAGGGTTTTAAAACTTTTGGAGGAAAAATATCAACCTACCACCGACCCTTCCCGAGCCGACCTTATATTGGTAAACACCTGCGGTTTTATCCGTCCGGCGGTGGAGGAAAGTATAAATACAATTCTCCAATTGGCAGACTATAAAAAACCCAATGCCAAGTTGGTGGCCTTCGGTTGTTTTGTAAAACGCTATATGGAGGAGCTTAAAAAGGAACTACACGAGGCGGATATTTTATTACCAACCGAACCTTACAAGGAAATTTGTAATCTCTTTAACCTCAAAGGGTGCAAACTAAACCAAAGAGAACTTTTGACTCCCCGCAGTTATGCCTACCTGAAAATTTCCGAAGGATGTAATAGAACCTGTAGTTTTTGCGCCATACCCAAAATAAGGGGAAAATTCCGCTCCAAACCTATAAAGGAATTAGTTGACGAAGCAAAATATTTAATAGACACCTACGGTATTAAAGAGCTGGTAATAGTTTCCCAAGATACCAGCTATTATGGAAAAGACCTTTACGGGAAATTTGCATTACCCCAACTGTTGGACGAACTTCAAAAATTACCCGTAAAATGGATTAGGTTGCATTACCTTTATCCTGCAAAGGAAGTTTATACCCTTGTTGATTACCTTAAAAAGGATTCAACAAAAGTTTTGCCCTACATAGATATGCCCATACAGCATATTTCCGAAAAGGTTCTAAAAGATATGCGGCGTGGACATTCAAAGGAATTTCTTCTACAACTTTTAAACCACATAAGGGAAACCTTAGGTGAAAACTCCATTTTAAGGACAACGGTAATAGTTGGTTTTCCCACCGAAGGGGAAAGAGAATTTAACGAACTTTTAAAGTTTATTGAAGAATTTCAATTCGACTATTTGGGAGTGTTCAAATATTACCACGAGGAGGATACCCCCGCTTGGGAAAAATTTAAAGATACCGTTGACGAGGAGGTAAAAGAAGAAAGAAAACGCCTTTTGGAAACCGTTCAAAGTTATATTTCCGAAGAAAGATTAAAAAGATTTCTAGAAACCGAACAGGAAATATTAATAGACGGCCTGGACGAGGATTTTGGAATGGTTCCCGTCGGAAGGACTTGGTTTCAAGCTCCCGAAGTGGATGGACAAACTTACATAGATATTTACCCCGACGATGAAACCGACAATTTAAAACTGAAAGAGGGCGATTTAATAAAAGGTTTTTTAACCGAGCAGGAAGGTGTCGATTTTAAGGCCAATTTCCTCACAAAGTTATAGCCCTTAAAAAAGCTTCCATTTTTAGGTTTATCTCTTCCCACTCCTTGTGAGGCAGAGAATCCCAAACAATACCGCCCCCGGCGTAATAATAAAGTTGATTATCTTTCCCTAAGGCGGTTCTTATTGAAACATTACAAACAAAGTCGCCATTGGGTTTTATTAACCCTACGGTGGAACAATAAATTTCCCTCGGGTGGGGCTCTAATTCATCGATAATTTCCATCGCCCGCCTTTTGGGTGCCCCCGTTACCGAAGCGGGCGGGAAAGTGGCTTCAATAATTTCCCTAAATCCTTTATCGGTTTGACATTCTACGGTGCTGACCAACTGGTGGAGGGTTTTAAAAGTTTCCACCCCGAAAAGTTTACTGACCTTGACCGTTCCTATTTTGGCTATTCTTCCCAAGTCGTTCCTAACCATGTCGGTAATCATGAGGTTTTCGGCAAGTTCTTTTTCCATTTTGAAAAACTCCGAAGGGTCAACACTTTTAGGAAGAGTCCCCTTTATAGGTTTGCTAATAAGTTTGGAGCCCTCCTTTTGTAGGAAAAGTTCCATAGAACCCCCGATAAGGAAAAAATCTTCGGTTTGAAAAAATACCCCGTAGGGAACGGGTTGATACTCTATAAACCTTCGGTAGAGAGAATAAGGTTCTCCTTCAAAGGAAAAATCAAACCTTACCGTAAAGTTTACTTGGTAAATATCCCCCCTCTCTATGTAGTGCTTTATTTTTTGAAATCTTTTTAGATATTCCTCTTTTGACAGAGAACTTTTAATAAATTTCACAGAAAAAGGTTTTTCCTTAAGGGAAAAACCTTCGATGGGTTCAACAATAGCGACACCGAAGGCGGGAAAAATATTTCGTTTGTCCGTTTTTAGTTTTAGTAATTCATAGCCCCTTTCGAAGGATATAAAAAAGAATAAAAATTGCCCCTTAAAGGTTCCTACAGTTTGAAAAAAATCTTCCCAGGATTGGGGATAAAAAATTTTTTGTATTTCCCAAAAGGTTCGGCGGTTTTTATAAAAGCCCTTTTCCAGCACCAGCATAACAAACTAATAAAACCTTTAGACGGTTAGATTTAACTCTTCCGAAAGAAGTTAAATTTCTAAACCCATGAGCCAAGAAAAAAAGTATGGAGAGCTGGAAATAGAGCAGGCAAAGCTTGAAAGGTGGCCCAACCCCTACCCCGATAGGGATTACTTGATAGAAATTTTCTTTCCCGAATTTACCTGCAAATGCCCGCGGAGCGGCTATCCCGATTTTGCAAAAATTTATATCAAATATATTCCCGACAAATGGATTGTGGAGCTAAAAAGTTTAAAACTATGGCTAAACCAATACCGCGATAAATATATCTCCCACGAGGCGGTAACCAACGAAATTTATACCAAACTTTGGGAATTTTTAAAACCCCGCTTTTTGGAAGTTATAGCCGATTTCCACCCCCGCGGAAATGTCCATACGGTGGTAAAAGTCTCCTCCAAAGATGTATTGGAATTAAAAACCCCTCCCCCCAGGGTGGACAAACCGATGTGAAATTTTCCTTTAAAGGGAACAAAAGATTAAAATAAACCTACTTTGGGAAACAAAATATTAAGGGAGGTTTAAAAGGATGGCATTGCCTAAGGATACTATTGAAAAAATTATTAAGGAATACCAAAGGCACGAAAAAGACACCGGTTCCCCCGAGGTTCAAATTGCTATTTTGACCGAAAGAATTCAAAGGCTTACCGAACACATGAAAAAGAATAAAAAAGACCTTCACTCCAGAAGGGGCCTAATAGCAATGGTTAACAAAAGAAGGAGACTGCTCGAATACCTCAAAGAAACCGACTATGACAAATACGTCCAGTTGGTTAAAAAGCTGGGCATCAGGGTTTCCAAAACAACCGTATAAAAAAGAAAATTTTTTCTTCTACCGTTTTAATTGGATTTAACTTTTTTCGTTCCTCTCTCATCTAAAAGAGCATCCCCCAACATATTAAAGGCCATCACAACCAAAAAGATAGCCACACCCGGGGCCAATATCCAAGGGTAAAAGGTTATTACCGTCAAGCTCCGAGCCTCCGAAAGCATATTACCCCAAGAAGGGTAGGGTTCCTGAATACCCAAACCCAAAAGCGATAATGCCGCTTCCCCCAATATGTAGGAGGGAATAGCCATAGTTGCGGTGACTATTAGATAAAAGTAGGTGTTGGGCAGAATGTGTTTAAACAAAATCCGCCAAGTGGAAGCCCCGTAAGTTCGTGCCGCCAGCACATATTCCTGCTCCCTGTAGGAAAGAACCAAACCCCTTATAACCCTCGCCAAGGAGGCCCAACCGATGAAGGACAAAATAAAAACAATCATTAAAAAAACTTCCAGAGAGGACATATCCAAGGGAAAGACCGCCCTTAGAGCGAGCATTAAATAAAAGCCGGGAATGGACATAAGGATTTCGGTTAACCTCATTATGGAGCTGTCCACCCAACCGCCGAAATAACCTGCCAATCCGCCGAAAATAACCCCTAAAAGGAAGGTTATGGAAACCCCTATTAGGCCTATCGATAGGGAAATCCTTGCCCCGTAAAGGAGCCGCGAAAATATATCTCTCCCCAAGTGGTCGGTTCCCAAAAGATAAATTCCACATTGGGGTGGGGTATAAAAGAGTTTCCAACCATAGGGGGTTTTGGTAAAAAATTGAATTTCACACTTTTTGGAACTATCTTCGCGGTAAATCCTAAAAACGGGATTAACCAATTTGTAAGGATGAACATAAGGGTGGGTCAAATGTCCATTTTCCATTAGGTGGATTTTTGTAGGAGGGTGATAGGGAGCCTGCCTATTTTGCAGGTCGTAAGGGTAGGGGGCCAAAAAATCGGCAAAAATGGCGACAAAGTAGAAAAAAGCCAATATTCCCAAGGCAAAGTATTTCATAGAAAACTATTTAAGGGATTGGCCCATCAAGGATTTTCAGAAAGAAAAAAAATAAAACCTTTTGAAGGTAGGATTAAAAAATCAACGCACTTAGGAAGTAATCCAAAATTAAAACCAACATAGAAGCGGTAACAACGGCGGCGGTGGTAGAACGTCCGACCCCTTCCGTCCCTCCTTTGGTGGCAAAGCCGAAATAACAACTAACCGTTGCTATAACGAAACCGAAAACCAAAGCTTTGTATAAACCCCCTAAAAAGTCATGGAGTTCCACAATATCCTGCATTTTTTGCCAGAAAAGATAGTTATTAACCCCGTAAAGTTTAACCGCAACAAACCAACCGCCAATAATTCCTATTACATCGGCAACTATCGTAAGCAGAGGCAACGATAGGGTAGCCGCCAGCAACCGCGGGGTTACCAAATACCTAATGGGGTTTACCGCCAAAACCCGCAGGGCGTCTATTTGTTCGGTTATTTTCATTGTTCCGATTTGGGCGGTCATGGCCGAACCTACGCGCGCCACCAACATAAGGGCGGTTAAAACCGGCCCCAACTCTCTGGCTAAAGATATAGCAACAACCGCACCGAGGAGGGATTCAGCATTAAACCTATGAAAGGTCGAATAGGTTTCTACAACCAACACCCCACCGGAGAAAAAAGATGTAACCAAAACCACGGGTAAAGTTTCCGCCCCGATGTAGGAAAACTGTTTTAAAAAATGCTCCAACTTAGGGGGTTTTTTAAAAAGAAACCACACCCCTTGGAAGGCTATTAAAGAAGCCTCTCCCACAGCGGCGAAAAAGTTTAAAAGTTTTTCCTTCAAAAGGTTCAACATAAAAAAAGAACTTTAAAGGTTCAGGAAAAATAAGATTTTTCTAAATGTCGCTCCAACGATTAAGATTTCTAACCGCGGGAGAAAGCCACGGTAAAGGCTTGGTGGCTATTTTGGAAGGCATACCCGCCAACTTGGAAATAAGCACCGAATATATAAACCGCGAACTTGCCCGAAGGCAAAAGGGCTACGGACGCGGCGGCCGAATGAAAATTGAAAAGGACAAGGTGGAAATTATTTCCGGTATCCGTTTCGGAAAAACCCTCGGTTCGCCCATATCGCTCATTATTTGGAACCGCGATTATGAGAATTGGAAAAACCGAATGGCGGTAGAAGGTCAACCTCCCGAAGGTTATAAACCCTTTACCAAACCCCGCCCCGGACACGCCGACTTGGCCGGAGGTATCAAATACAACCAGAGGGATTTAAGAAACATCCTTGAAAGAAGTTCCGCCAGAGAAACCGCGGCAAGGGTGGCGGTGGGTGCTATCTGCAAGCGTTTCTTAGAAGAGTTCGGCATAAAAATAGGCAGTTACGTAAGGGTTTTAGGAGGTTACAGCGTTAAAGAAATGCCCCTCGACCTTTGGAGCAGACACTTAAAGGCCGAGCAATCGGAGGTTAGAATACCGAACCCCTTGGAGGACGCTTTTGTTAAAAACATAATCGACAAGGCAAAAGAAAAAGGGGAAACTTTAGGTGGAATTATTGAAGTTTTTGCCCTAAATGTTCCCCCCGGTTTGGGTAGCCATATACAGTGGGACAAAAGGCTGGACGGTCGAATAGCTCAAGCGATTATGTCCATTCAGGCTATAAAGGCGGTGGAAATAGGAATAGGAACCCAGGCCGGATTTTTGCCCGGGAGCAAGGTTATGGACGAGATAGGTTGGAAGGAGGATAAAGGTTATTTCCGCTACACCAACCGCTTGGGGGGTTTGGAAGGGGGTATAACCAACGGAATGCCCATAGTTGTCCGTGCAACAATGAAACCTATTCCCACCTTAATGTCTCCCCTTAGAAGTGTCGATATAGAAACCAAGCAAGAGGCCTTGGCAATGAAAGAACGCTCCGACGTTACCGCCGTGCCGGCCGCTTCGGTGGTTGCCGAGGCAATGCTGGCTATAGTATTAGCCGATGCCCTTTTGGAAAAATTAGGCGGGGACTATATGGAAGAAATCAAAGAGCGTTTTGAATTGTATATGAAGCATACAAAGGAGTTTTAAATTTTTCTTTATCCTTTCTTTGTTATATTTAGGAAAACCAAAAAAAGGGAAAAATAAACTTAAAAACTCCAAGTTAGACCAATAGAGACGCTGTCCTCCGACATTTTCGATTTCCAATAATCCCCGTTGGTGGCGGTGCTTTCAACCGTGTTTTGGAAAGCGTGCATATAAGAAAGGTCCAAGTTTAGGTTTTGGGTCAATTTAAATCCCGCACCCACGGTAATATGGTGCTCCACAAATGCGGGGAAACCGATAATTCTTAGACACTCCATAGCCTCATATTGGGCGACCGCGGGAACTGTTTGACCTCTTACAGGAGATTTTCCATAGTTATAACCGGCACGGAGTTTTATACGGTCGTTTAGGCTATATTCCCCACCTATTTTGAAAACCCATTGGTCCTTCCAGTGGAAATCTTTGTAGCCTTTGGCATCGCTCCAATTTACCCAAACCACATCGGCACCAAAACGGAATTTTTCCAAAGGTTTAACACCTATACCGACACCTACCTGCCAAGGTTGCTCGAGGGTCATGCTGTCCAAAGTTCCGTCACCGTTAAAATCTGCAACACGGGCAAAGTTAAACCTTGTAGGACTTTTAACAACAAAACCGAGATTTATAGCCTTGTTATATTTGTAAGCCGCACCCACTTGAAAACCTACCGCATAGTCGGAACTCAACCCTGCTCCCAAATCTAAAGCGCCGTAAACTAAATCCAAACCGGCCCCTACGGAAAATTTATCGTTTATCTTTAGGGCCACCGAGGGGGACATTTCCATTCCTTGGAAGTTGGTATAGCAACCCGGTGAATTAGGGTCACATTTTACATTTGTATTTCGGTAGTCAACACCCATACCGGAAATTCCGTAGGCCGAAATACCGAAAACCCATTTTTGGTTTATTGGGTAAATAATACCTATTGAGGGAATGGCAAAATATTTAGCGTTGCTGGTGGCCGATGCGCTTTGACCCCCGTTTAGGACGCTTTTTGTGTAGCCCTTTGTGTGGGGCATAAATAAAGTTCCACCAAAGGCAAAAACAGTCTTTTTAAATTCCGTCATTAGGGCGGGGTTGGAAAATACAACACTGTCGGCGTCGGTAACCAATCCTATCCCCACACCGCCCATTGCACGGGATACCGGCCCGACCCCTATTAGCATATCTCCGTTGGTTGCAAAAGCCACCGAAGAGAGAGCCAATAAACCTAACCCGGTTAACTTTTTGAGTTTGCTCATCAACCTTTTAAGGTAAGAAATTGAGATTTAATTTCAAGAATATACTAATATTTGTATATAACTATAGTCGAATATCTAAAGCACATTTACACACGGCTATATTAATAAAACTACAACTAATAATAAAAAATAAATTTTTAATAAAAATTGCAGCCAAACTTGACATTCTCGGAAGCTGCATCACAAATAATTAAAAAGAAAGAAAAAGATTTTCCTACCCTATTAAGACTGAATAAGCGAACCGATTTTGAATATGGGTAGATATAGAGCCATAAGGATAACTCCAACAATACCACCGATAACCATCATCATCATTGGTTCTATCATTGAAATTAAACCATCGATGGTGGTTTTAACATCGTCCTCGTAAAAGTCGGCCAAAGATTCCAGCATGGCATCCAGCTGTCCGGTTTCTTCACCGATTTTAACCATTGCTATGAACATCTTGGGGAAACGTTTGGTTTTTTCCATAGCCTTCCAAAGAGGCTCACCCTGCATAACTTCCTGGCGGATTTTTTCCAAAGCCTCTTCGTAAATTACATTTCCCATAACCTTAGAAGAAAGTTCCAATGCCCTTTCTATAGATACGCCGGAGGAAAACAGGGTTGCAAAGGTTCTAGCAAATTTTGCCAATGCTCCTTTTTCAAAAAGAGCACCAAACATAGGCAGTTTTAACTTTAAAAAGTCTATAACCTTTCGGAAGGTGTAAATTTTTTTATAGGCCATAACAAAGCCGACCACAAAACCGACCAAACCTATTAGAAATTGCAAAATGTAATGCTGTAACCAGTTGGAGGCATTTATAAGCATCTGGGTCATAAAAGGAAGCTGGGCACCGAAAGATTTATAAATGTTTGCGAAAGTAGGTACCAAAAAGTAAATGATTCCCAATGTAATACCGCCTGCTGCGATTGTTACAAAGGCAGGGTAGAAAGATGCAGATTTAATTTTGTTAATAATTTCTGCTATCCGTTGGTAGTATTCTGAAATTTTAAGGAAAATTTTGTCCAAAGCTCCCGTTTCTTCTCCCACCTCTACCATTCGAACAAAAAACTCACCGAAGATTTTTTTTCGTTTTTCCATTGCTTTGGAAAGGGACGTTCCTTCCCTAACCTCTTGGGCTATTTCCATTAGAGCTTTCTTAAGGACTTGGTTATCAATAGCGTCGGCAACCAATTCCAAGGCATCAACGATACCAACTCCCGCTGAAATGAGGGCTCCCAACTGTTTCGCCACTATCGATAAATCCTTGGAAGATACTCCGCTTCCTATGGTTATGTTTAGGTTTATTTCCATTTGGAGGAGACTTTTTTTCTCCCCCTTAGGTTGGGTTTTTTTTGCTGCTTTGGTTTTCTCCTTTTTCTTTTTCCTAGATACGGGTTCTATACGAACTACTACCAACCTTTGTTGGGTTAATTTTTTAAAAGCCTCCGAAGGGTCATTGGCTTCTATTGTTCCGCGGGTTCTCTTTCCTTCGGGTGTTAGTGCTACATACTCAAATACCGGCATCTAATTAAAAGTTAAACCTCAAAAGGAAGGCAAATAAATAAAACCTTGTTTAGGAAGAAAAATCTTAGAAGTCCTCCGCGAGGTGGGCTATTTGACTGTAAGGTATTCCGAGTAATTTTGCCAACTCGGTGGGGTCGGGAGAATATCTTATTGCGTCCTCAAGGGTTATTAAACCTTCTTTGTAAAGCTTGGCCAGGGATTGGTTCATGGTTTGCATACCTGTCTGGGCCTGTCCACTCTGCATTAGGGAGTAAACCTGTTGAAGTTTGTTTTCTCTTATAAGGTTTCTTATTGCCTTGTTGGGAATAAGCAGCTCGTAGGCCAAAACCCTACCGCCTCCCACTTTAGGAAGCAATCTTTGGGACATAACCCCGGCCAAGGTAAAGGAAAGTTGTATCCTTATTTGGTCTTGTTTTTCCGGCGGGAATACATCCACTATACGGTTTATGGTTGATATAGCGGTGTTTGTGTGCAAGGTTCCAAAGACCAGGTGACCGGTTTCGGCCGCTTTGAGGGCTGTTTCTATAGTTTCTACGTCCCTCATCTCACCAACCATTATGACGTCGGGGTCTTCCCTCAAGGCCGCCCTAAGGGCTTGGGTAAAGTTTGGTGCGTCGGTTCCTATTTCCCTTTGGTTGATTATTCCTTTTTTATGTTTAAAAAGGTATTCGATAGGGTCTTCGATTGTAAGCACGTGGTGGGGAAAATTGGTAAGAATATAGTCTATCATTGCCGCCAAGGTGGTTGATTTACCACTACCGGTGGGCCCCGTTACCAATACCAGACCCATGGACTTATGGCATAAATCCAATATCCTTTCGGGAAGTCCAAGCTTTTTATAGTCGGGTATTCCCGCGGGAAGGGCCCTGAAAACGGCGGCCACCGTTCCCCTTTGGTAAAAGGCGTTTACCCTGAACCTTCCCACCCCCGGCACACCGAAGGCGAAGTCCACCTGCCCGTTTTCTTCCAGTTCCTTACGGTAGCGTTCTTTCATTATGTCGAATATCAGCTTTTTGGACATATCGGGTGTTAGAACAGGAAAACGTTCCAATTCCTGAATTTTTCCATCCTTTCTGACTCTCGGCTTACTTCCTACCGTAATATGTATGTCGGAAGCGCTTAATTTAACCGCCTCTTCAAGGATATCCGTTATATAAATGTCAAAGGTTGGCATTTCCATTTTAAACCCTCCCTTTATTGAACTTTTTAAGGAAGTTTGGAATGTTAACGAAAATTTATGGAAAGAATGTGATGAGGAAGAAACAAAATTGTAAGATTTGGTGCTCTGCGAAATCTATTTAAACCCTTAATTGGTCTTACATCTAAAATGTCAAAGAGGGAGGCTATTGTTGAAAGGTTCATTTAGCTCCCCGAAGGGGGTTTTTATTTTTAATGTTTCAATTAGCCGATAGCTATTCTACATTGGCAACCTGTTGGCGTATTTTATCTATCGCTGTTTTCATCTCTATGTTTAGAGGGAATAGGTCGGGAAGTTTATTTCCCATAGTGTTAGCTTCTCTTAGCATTTCCTGGGTTATAAATTCGAGCTTTTTCCCTATGGGGGAACCTTTTTGTAGTTCCTTTTTGAAGAGTTCTATATGACTTTTCAACCTTTGGATTTCTTCGTTAATATCCAACTTCTCAACAAGGAATTTTAATTCTTGGGTTACCACTTTGTTGGTTTCTATTTCCTGCAAAAGTTGTTTAGCTTTGTTTAATAACCTTTCTTTTGCGTTTTCTATTAATACCTGTGCCCTATTTTGGACTATTTCTAAAAGTTTTTCTAACTGGGAGAGGTTATTTTCTATATCCTTTCTTAGGTTCTCTCCCTCTTCAACTCGGCTTTTGAGGAAATCCTTTAAAGCTACTTGAAAGGTTCCTAAAAACATTTCTTTAAAACTTTCTGTGGTAAAGAGATTTTCTTCTTCCGGTTCGGGGTGGTAGAACCTCAGAGCCAAGTTAAGGACTAAATCGTCGGATATATTAAGTCCCAACTTTTTGGTGGAAAAAACTATTTGGTCAACAACCTCCCCGAGGTCTTCTATTCTCAATTTAGGTTTTACCTTTATGAGTTCCAAAGAAACATTAACCGATACCTGCCCGCGGTATACGAATTTTTTTATTAAATTCCTTAATTCTCGCTCATAAATAACCAACTCCCTGGGTAGTTTCATTGATATATCCAAACCTTTACCGTTAACCGACCTAATAATTACGCTTAGCTTGTAGGTTTCGGTTTTAAGGTAGGCCTTTCCGAAGCCTGTCATACTTCTTATTTGCCCTTGCATGGTTTGTTTCCTCCTTAAGGTTTTTAATTTGTAGTTCCTTATTTGGGCTACCTTAAGTTTGCGGTTTCTTAAAAAGGTTTTAACCTTCTTGCTTTTAAAAAAGCTTGCACACAATAAGGAACTATGGCAAGGGAAATTCGTATAACCACCCCCCTAACGGACGAAGTTGTGGAACAACTCCGCGCGGGGGATAAGGTTTTAATTACCGGATACATATATACCGCAAGGGACGCAGCCCATAAAAGAATGGTGGAAGCTATTCAAAAAGGCGAGCCGCTACCCTTCGATGTTAAAGGGCAAATAATTTACTATGTAGGCCCCACCCCTCCCAAGCCGGGCGAAGTAATAGGTTCGGCGGGCCCCACAACCTCCACACGGATGGACAGGTATGTAGAACCTTTATTAAAGTTAGGCCTCAAAGGTATGATAGGAAAAGGCTACCGCCAACCTTTCGTTAAAGAGCTTTTGAAAAAGTATAAAGCGGTATATTTTGCCGCCGTGGGAGGTGTGGCCGCCCTTTACAAAGACAAAATTAAAAAGGCAGAATTGATAGCCTACGAAGATTTGGGCCCCGAAGCAGTAAGAAGGCTATATGTAGAAGATTTTCCCGTCGTGGTGGCCTACGATATTTACGGGGGCGACCTATTTGAGGAGGGTAGAAAGAAATACGCCCAGATTAACATTTAACCTTTGATGTTAAAAAAAAATCTTTTATTCCTGCTTTTGGTTCTTTGGTCTTCTTTAACCTTTGCCGTTCGAATAAAAGATATTGCCACCATAGAGGGTTTTAAACCAACCTACCTTATCGGTTATGGTTTGGTTGTCGGTTTAAAGGGAACCGGAGACGGGACTACCGTTAAATTTACCATTCAAAGTATCGCCAATATGCTCAAACGCTTTGGTATAACCATCGACCCCAACGCCCTAACTCTGCGAAATGTTGCCGCCGTTATGGTAACTGCAACCGTCCCACCTTACGCAAAAACAGGAATGAGGTTTGATGTAACCGTTTCCGCCATTGGAGATGCTAAAAGCATAGAGGGAGGAACACTTTTAATGACACCCTTAAAAGGCCCCGATGGACAAATTTATGCAATAGCCCAAGGCCCCGTTACCACCAAGGGCTACGGTCAGGGTATGAACGCAAAAACTTATCCCAATGTCGGCGTTGTCATTAACGGCGGTATTATGGAAAGAGATTTGCCCTTTTATCTGGCGAGAAATTACGTAAATATATTGCTTAACAACCCCGATATAACCACCGCCTCCCGTATAGCAAGGGCAATTAACGAGCATTTCGGCAGGCGGTTGGCAGTTCCTATAGATAGTGCCACTGTAAGGGTAAAAATTCCCCCGATGACCAACCCTATTAATTTCCTATCCCAAGTTGAGCAGTTAGAAGTTCAGCCCGATATGCCTGCAACAGTTGTAATAGATAGCCGTTCAGGATTGGTTCTTTTCGGCGGCGATGTCACTATAAAACCGGCCGTGGTCTCCATAGAAGGCCTTACCGTCCGAATTAAAGAGTATGCTCCGCAGGCCATAGCCTACCCTACCCAGCCCGGTAATACCGTAAACCCGCCCCAAAATCCTGTTTTGATTAAAGACGAAAGAAGGAACTTAAACCCCATAAAAGGAACCACCGTCGGCGAATTGGTAAACAGTCTTAACGAAATTGGTTTAACCGCAAACCAGATTATAGCGGTGTTGGAGGCTCTGAAGAAGGCGGGAGCTCTCAACGCCCAAATAAAGGTGGATTAAGAGGAAAATTCGCCGTAGCTCTTTAATTTATTGAAATTCATTCTTTGCCTATTTAGCTCTTCCCTTTTCTGTAAACCCAATTTTTCCAAATGGGACAACAATCTTTGGATTTTTTTTAGTTCCTCCGTATTTAGGAGATTTTTTTCTATACCTTCCCTTATAAGGTCGGATAATTCTTTAGCCAACTTGGGGAGGTCGTCCCCTTTGTCCATCTCGAAGGAAGAAATAATCCTTTTACTCAGAAGGTCTATCTTCTGCATTAGCCCCCGGTCGGGTTTTTTGGAGAACTTGCTCCCATGCATCCCTCATCTCCGCTATTGCTTCTTTTAAATCTTTGTAAAGGTTTACGTCCTGCTTGGCTATAGCTTGGTCCAACTGTCTTAGGCAGATTAAATAAAATTGGTTTAAGGTTTTCGCCACATCTTTACCGTCACGGTAGTTTATTGTGCTGTTTAGATAGAGCAGTATCTCTTCCACCCTTTTGTTTAGATAACTTTCTTGACTGGGGTTTGTGCATTTACCTTCTTCGTTGTAGAGCTTTATTATTTCGTCCAATAGCTCTTCCATCTTTTTATAGAGGGCTATGACGATTTCCACCGGGGAGGCATTCTCCACCCAGTTTTTTAAATAAACTTCCTTAGGATTCTGATACATCAAAGTTCATTATAGTTTTTGGATTTATCAATTTTATCAGTTAACAATAGCACCCTCCCCTAACACTAGCACCCCTCCCGAAGGGAGGGGGTTAACGCTAGAGGGATTAACGCTTTGAGCGGTTTGAAAAAGTAAATCCTGCTACCGTTTTATGGTACATGAAGCCCGAAGAAGCTAAAGTTTCAAGCTAACCGTATGGGATGCTTGACTAAATAAAGTTAAATGGACAAAGTAGAACAGAAATTTCTAAAGGCGGTAAGGGATTTTAACCTTATCCCCGAAGGGAGCAAAATAGTTGTAGGTTTTTCCGGGGGAGTGGATAGCACAGTTTTAACCTACCTCCTTAAGGAATTTCAAAATTTTTTATCCATTAAAGGGATTACCTTGGTTCATGTAAACCACCAATTGCGAGCTACCGCTTTGCGGGATGAAAATTTTTGTATCCAATGGGCTAAAAAACTTTCCCTGCCTATAGTGGTTAAAAGGGTAAACGTCGGTATATTGGCTAAAGAGAAAAAACTTTCTTTGGAGGAAGCGGGGCGGTTAGCTCGCTATCGAATTTTTGAAGAAATTAGAACACAAACAAAAAGCGACCTTATAGCCACCGCCCACCACGCCGACGACCTTATAGAGACCCAGCTCCTTTTTTATACCCGCGGGAGCGGTTTAGAAGGTTTGGAAGGTTTTTCCCCAAAAGAAGGCCTTATAATCCGTCCGCTATTTTATTTAACCAAAGAGGAACTTTATCAATACGCTCGAAAAAAAAATATCCCTTTTGTGGAAGATGAAACAAACCTTGACACAAAAATAGCACGGAATTTAATTCGCCATAAGGTGGTTCCCCAACTTAAACAAATAAACCCTTCTTTGGAAGATAGTGCCCTTCGCCTCTATAGGATTCTTTCGGAGGAAAACCTTTTTTGGGAAAAACATATTAATGAACTCCTAAAAAAGGTAGTTCAAAATAATGCTATTTCCGTTTCACTTTTTAAGGAACTAACCGTTGCCGAACAAAGGAGACTTTTAAAGAAACTTTTCCCTTCCTTGGGTTTTAACCTATTGGAACAGGTTAGGGAATTTATTCTTTCCAACAAACCCTTTTTAGAGTTGGATAAACATTTGACCCTCCAGAGGAAGGCAAATAGCATTCTTATAGGGGAAGAGTTTAAAACTTGTTCCTCTTATAGTTATCAATTACCGATTCCGGGAGAGGTTTTTATAAAAGAAACCAACACCCTTATAAGGGCTTCGGTGGTGGAGAAAATAGACCCTCAGGAGTTAAAAAATAAATCTCCTTCGGTGGAGTATTTCCAAATAGAACCTTTGCCCGATTTTTTAACAATTCGAAACCGCCGCGAGGGGGACAAATTTATCCCCTTCGGTAGGAAAAAACCCATCAAACTGAAAGAGTTCTTTATAAAGCAAAAAATCCCCCTTCAGGAAAGAAACTGCATTCCTTTGGTAGTTTACGAAAACCAAATCCTTTGGGTGGTCGGTATTCGAAGGTCGGCCCTTTTTGGGGTTTCGGATACAAATAAAAAACTGCTTAGGTTAGAAAAAATTAACACTACAAATGATGGTTAGAAAATTTATTACCTTTAGGGGCTAACATTTCTTTTTATCCTATCTTTGGACAATTAAAAATTGTAAATTTAACCTTAAAGTCAACCACCCCGCTATTAACCATTAATGATTTCCTTATGGGATAAAGCGGGGCTTGACTTTAGGTAGTGGCTACTTAAAAAAAAGTATCCACCACCAAGGCGGGTTGTTAGCCTTACCGTTAACCGCGCTAAAGCGAGAAGCTTAACGCTTTCCCCTCACAAGGGGGTTATCTTTGTTAGTTTGTCTAACCCGCAAGGTTTTTAAATTTTGTTATTGCTTCATTTCTTTTTTTCAACCTTGCGAGTTGGGGAATAGGGAACTACCTATTCCCCCTAGTGTTTCTAAAGAACCTACCCGCTTCGGTATTCAAATTATAGTATCAAAATTTTGGAGTTTGCAAGTGTTTTTTCTCCTTGGGTCGCTTTCCTCCCTCCGAAAGAATATAACGTAAAAAACTAGTTTAGAAATTTTAAGAATTACCGATTAATGGAGTAATTTTGGCAGACCAAATAAGAAGTTTAGATTGGAAAGCCCGAAATGCGGAATTCATAGCTAAAGTTCCTAATGAGGTATTGGAAGAGGTTTTAAACCTTATTCGTTTGCTTTTGGATTTTTAACTTCCTGACGAAAAATGTTTATAGAAAAACAAGCCTGGGAAGTTTTTTAAAATAAAACCTTTAAAAGATTTAAATCGTTAAAAACCTATAACCCTATAAAATAAAAAGTGTTTAATTATATTTTGATTCATAAATCGTACAAATTTATATTACTTTTTAATGGCCGAGGCTCTTAAACCGCAGATTAAGCTTATCAGAAATCTTATAAAAGATTTAATAGGCCCTTCTGAAGGATGTGAAGAAGTTCTAAATGTTTCTCCCTTCAGTAAATATTTAACGGGTTTTATAGTACCTAAGGATTTTCGGGAAATTGACCCTAATTTCGCCCTACAACCCATCTTCGATGGGGATGATGAGGAAGCTCAAGAGGAGCCGGAGATAAATTTTTCCGAGCTGATAAGATTAAATCCAGGGAATCCTCCTTCTTCCGTCGGATTACTTTTTACCGTAAATCCTTCGGATGAAGACCTCATTAAATTAAAAATAGCCGTATCGGCAGCGGTATACCTTCGCGAAAATAACCAAAACGAAAATTCGGACGAAGGTAAAACAAGATTTAAAAGACAACCTTTCTGTAAAATCTTTGAAATTGAAATTCCCGTCAAGGAAACATATTTCCACCGGCGTCATGAAGTCCTTAATAAGGAACTGGATTTAAACAATGATGAAAAAATTAATTTAAAACTTGTTTTGGACATCAGGGCCGTAAGAAGCAAGAAAGGAATCGACATCACGGCCGTGCTGTATAACGCCACGGAAATAAATGAAGATAACGATGCCGAAAGGTTTAAAAAACAGATGGCCGCCACCGTTTACCAACCTCAAATTCGAATTAATCTTATTAACGGAGAGCTGATAAGGGACAATAACGCACCGAAGGTCAAAGGTTTAAATTGCGCCGCCGTTTACAAAGAAGAAGATATTCAAAATAAGTATAAAGAAGAAATTGAAAACGGTATTTTGCCCGAGATTTTCGGTTGGAGTGACGGGATTTGTTGTCAAAGAAAAGGTGAAATATCCGCCGAAGAACTCGAAGAGTTTAAAACCCCCGATATAAGAACCGAATTTCTTCCTATATACGAACGAATATTTCCGAACTTTGAAATGGAATCCTGCAAAGAAATTTTAACCGCCCAAATCCTCGCTGAAAATCCGGACATTGATGCTTTGGAAAAATGTTTCGTATCAGAATATGAAAAGTGGGTTAAGGAAAGTTCCTTTGAAAAGAAAGAAGACAGGGAAAAGCACATTGAAATTATAAGACGAATTAAAGAATCTTTGGATTTGCTTCGCAACGATAAGGAAGTCGGGCTCGCCTTTTCGTTCGCCAATAAAGTAATGGATATTCAATACAGATGGAAAACGGGAAAGCCCTTAATTTGGCGAAGTTTTCAACTCGCATATCTATTGTTTGTTCTTAAATCCGTGGCCGATTCCTCGGATATTTATAGAGATTACTGTGATTTGCTGTATGTTCCTACGGGCGGAGGTAAAACGGAGGCCTACCTGGCGGTAATAGCTTTTTACTTGGCCCTCAGGAGGTTAAAAGAAGAGAAAAAAGGATTCGGGACGGGAGTTATATCCAGGTATACCCTCAGATTGCTGTCGGTTCAGCAATTTCAGAGGGCGGCCGGGGTTATTACCGCCGCTGAATATTTGCGGGCAATTGATTGGAAACCCTCGTGGTTGAAAGAAGCAAAACAAACACCACTTTGGGGAACGGAAAGGTTCTCTATAGGACTTTGGGTCGGTAGAAATATAACTCCGAATACCTACAGTGAAGCTCTTGATATCCTCAAAAATCCGGAAGAGGCCAGAAGAAAGAAAAAACCGTTTCCTACCATATTGACGGTATGCCCTTCCTGCGGCAGTATATTGGCACTCCCCCCCGATACTCCCGAACAGGAGCAGGCGGGAGCAAAGGGTATCCCCTGGGACGGGGATAAAAAGTTCTACATACCCGTAAGAGCAGATAAAGATTGTGCGGAGACTTTAAAACAACATCAACCCCTAAAAATAGCCGAAGATATCGAAATAGGGTTTATTCCGTTTAAAAGGGTTAAATCCGATTTATTTTCGGATTCAGAGGTAGGTATTCTTGCGGTAAGATTTAATAAGAATTCTTTATCATATAAGGACATTCAAGATTTATTTGAAAAAAAGTTTACCGACGGAAAAAAGTTTCTTGAATGCTTTGACCCGATATCCGTTAATCCCGCGTTTCCCGGCTATTTATTAACATTCTTCGGTAAAGGAAAAAAGCAAAAGTTTTTAATTCATTGCCCTAACCCTAAATGTGAGTTGAACAATATAAAAACCCGTTACGGATTCGGTTATAGAAGTAATTCAGACTATCCGGAAGCTCTTAAGGGCGGAATAACTTTTTCAAAATTAAAGGATTACCTACAAAACAGAAATAGGAGAACTAGAATAGGTTCATTTTCAAACATTGCAGAAAAAGACCTAAAAGCTTACTTACAACATAAGGTTCTTATCCCCGTGTTAACCGTCGATGAAGAACTTTACAAAAATCCGCCCTCTCTGCTGATAGCCACGGTTGATAAGTTTGCGAGGTTACCCTTTAAGCCCGACATAGAAGCGATATTCGGCAGATTAAATAACTACAAGGAACAAAACTTAGAATACGAATGTAAGCACCAATCTGCGAGGGAAGAATATTACTTTACCCCGCCGGGTTTGATATTACAGGATGAATTACACTTGATACAGGGCCCCTTAGGCTCGCTGGTCGGGCTTTACGAAACGGTGGTCGACGCCCTTTGTTCGGAGGTTGATGCCCCGGCACCCATGTCAAGCGTTCCCGATGGATATACCGAAATTCCCGAGGAATTACTTAAAAAGTATCCGAAATATATCGCATCGACGGCAACCATAAGCGGAGCGGATATTCAAATCAAAGCCTTGTTTAACAGAAAGACGTTTATCTTCCCCGGCCCGGCGGACAAAGACGGAAATACCTTCTTTTCCCGCATAGACGGTTACCGCAAATTACTGCTCGGTGATTCCGGCGGAAGGGTATACATCGGTTTGCTGCCCATCGGTCGAAGCTATCTTACCTCTCAGGTGAGAATTTATTCTTCACTGCTGGCAACCAAATTTAACCATCTTTCCGATTCCGAAAAGGAATACTACGGTTCCGTTGTCGGTTATTACAACGCAATTAAGGAACTCGCCGGAGGGAGGAGGATTTTGGATGATGACGTTATAGACAGACTTAATAAGGATTACGGATTAGAAATAAATTCTTCGCTGAATATAACCGAGCTTTCGGGTCGTCTTCCCTCGGAGATACTACCCGTTTATCTTAAGAGATTAGAATCGGCAAAAACGCATACCGAAAAACCCGATGTATTACTGACCACCTCAATGTTCGGTACGGGTGTGGATGTTCCTTATCTGTCTTTAATGGTTGTAAACGGTCAGCCCAAATTAACCGCCGATTACATTCAGGCAACCGGAAGGGTAGGAAGGAAGAAGGTGGGCGTAATTGTGACCTTATACAAACCTTCCCGTCCCCGCGACTTCAGCCACTTTGAACACTTTATAACCTACCACCGAAACATGGATAAATATGTTGAGGCTCCGTCGGTCTTCCCCTTTTCCGAAAGGGCGATGAACAAGGCATTGGGACCGGTATCGGTAGCCTATTTAAGATTAAGCAAAAAAGTTCATTGTGAGTGGCGGGATAAACCCGAATTTATTATGCAGTCGGCGGCTCAAGGGGATATTGATAGAGTTGTAAAAATCTTGAAGATAAGAGCCTTTAATCAACCCGACTTTTTGAAGATTAAGCCCGAAGAAATCGTTCGCAAATTAGTCGAAGCTGAGGAAAATTCCGTTTCCGCCTGGAGGGATTATTATCAAAGCTCACGGAATAATTTAGTTTACGTTGAATATCCCATATACCGACCGCCGCAAAACGATGTCGTTTTAGGCGATTTAATTCACGAAAAACTGGGTTTTATATGCATTTTCAAAAGGGTTCCCCAATCCCTAAGAAATGTTGAAGAGGAAATTTCTTATATGTTCACCTGCAAAAAAAATTCGGAGGATTAAAATATGTCTTCCAAAAAAAAGAATTACGGAAAAATAAGGAAATCTCAATTTATATTTTCGTTCGGGCCCGGTTCCTTTTTCGAAGACCCTTTAATGGGGACGGGTATTATTAAGTCCTTATCGGAGGAAAATTTTTTCAGAAAAGGTTCCGACGGACGGCGACTTTATAATTGTTCGAAATTTGAAATTGAAGACGGAGGAATATTAAAGGAAATTGTTAGTTCCTATTTGAGCGGTATTGGTACCGAACCGAATGTTAGAAATATGGATCTTGATAAATTAAGGTTTTTTGAAATTCCCGGGTATGAAGATGAAACAGGAAAAAATATCTTCGGTATTCAAATTGAGTGTTTCCCGGATTGGAAGCTGTGTCTAAAATGCGGAGTTTTATACAAAAGTGCAAAGTGCCCAAAATGCGGACAAGGTAATCATCCGCGTTTCAGAATAGTGGCGGCTTGCCCCAACGGTCATTTGGACAATCTTTGGCTTGAATTTCTGGTGCATAAATATTCCGAAAAAGACTGTCATTTCAAACCCGGTGGCGACGGCTCAACGCCAAAAGAAGTTTATTTTAAATGGGAAGGTAAGGGAACTGCGGCTTCACAAATCCAAATAAAATGTCCTAAATGTGATGCTTCTATAAGCCTCGGACAATTAATGAAAACCGAATATTCCTGTTCAAAAAGATATCCTGAAAGATTTGAAAATCAATATTCCGAAAGCTGCGATAAAAAAATGAAACCTATTTTGATTCACGCATCAAATATTAAACTGAATGAAGTTTTATCTGTTTTCACGGTGAAACCATCGTATACCTCCGTTATTAATAATCTGCTAAAAGATTTAAATTGTTTAAAAACTTTAGCGGTTCTTCCGGACTTTCCCGATGAGGAAATTTGTAAGAATACCGTAAAAGCAATACTTACTTCATCTTGTAACGAAGAAGCAAGAAACATATTAGAAAAAATACTTTTAAGTGAAGAAATAAGTTGTTCCGATTTATTAAAGAAGGTTAAACAAATTTACAATGACTACAAAACCGTTCAATCCTATAAACACATTGATAAAGAATGTTTAACCTTATTCGAAGGCACTGAAAAAGGCATTCCGCCCGAGGATCCCGTAGATAAAAGAAGTGAACCCCTATTTGTAATAAATAAGGAAAAAAAATTTCAGTTAGGTAAAATAACATTTCAGGCTATAGATGTTCTTACCGTTTATCATGTCCTGCTGGGTTATCGAAGATTAGACCCCTCAAACAAATTGGTTTTAACCTATGCCGTTTGCAATAACGAATATTGGTTTCCTGCTGTCAAAAATACCGGGGAAGGTATCTTTATATATCCCTCGGAGGATTTAATAAAAGTTGTTGACGAACTCGGAAATAAAAATCAAACGATAATAAAACTCCGAGAAATCTTAACCGACGAAGAAAAGCGAAAAAAAATGCCGCGGGATCCGTTGGGCAGACAGGAGGTTTACGGAGAGCCTTTATTCATCTTTCTGCATACTTTAGCCCACATTTTAATTCGATATTTCGGAACCGTCGTAGGATATTCCTCCGCCTCGCTGAGGGAACGTATTTACGTTTGCAATCTGAAATTAAACGATAAACAAATTAAAAGAGGAGGCATTCTAATTTATACCGCCTCCGAAGACGCGGACGGTTCCATGGGGGGCTTAATTTCATTCGTTCAAAATTTGAAAAATAATCCTTCTCTAAGAGAAGAATTTGCGGAACAATTAAGGGAATACATCACCTATTGCTCCAATGATCCCGTGTGTCTAGATCAAAATTTTGATGATAGAACGCTATCCGGAGCCGCCTGCTACGCGTGCAGCTTGGTACCGGAAACCTCTTGTGAGTTCCAAAATAAGCTGTTGGATAGAAAGTTACTGTTGGAGATTTTGTCAAATTACGATTTTCTTTCCCTTTGATTTTTCTTTACAAACCCACAGTGTTTTTGTAATGGACAGCGCTCACACTCCGGTTTTACTTTGCAAATTAATATGGAAAAGTCCAAAACTTTTAATACATTATCTCTTCCGCCGAATCGGGTTATTAATTTCATTAACTTTACATGTTTCTCGGAAGGATGCGTTTTATCGGAATTCGTTATACCGAAGTATCTGTTAAAAAATCGAATAATGTTGCTGTCCGGATACAAGAAGTCGGACTTCCCCGTAAGGAAATTAACGGCGCTTAAAACATATTTGCTGACATAAGGTAATTCGGTATTGATAGGTACCCCTTTACAGAGCAGTTTTAAAGTTTTCAATAATCCTTCAGCCCGGTGTTTTAATCCGGCCTTTAAAAGTATGGTTAAGGCTTCCTTCTCCTCTTCGGGTTCTATTTGTAAATCGGGAAAGTACGCTAAAAATTCCTCATATACTTTTTTAGCCTGATCGTAACGGGTTCTTATGAGCAAAATTTCACCCGTAAGTATTTTTTTAGGATCTTTTTCCTTTCCCCACGGAACATCAATTTCCGTCCTTAAGTTTTTAAGTTCTTTCAGCAGAAGTTTCAACTTCCGTTTCCCCCTTTTCCGAAAGGGCGATGAACAAGGCATCGGAACCAGTATCGGTAGCCTATTTAAGATTAAGCAAAAGGCACGATACCGTTTCCATGCAGGACCTCCTTTATCCGGGCGGCAAAAGCGTAAGCTGCTTGTGGCGGCACCGCATTCCCTATGTATTTTTCCGCTTTGGTTATGGAAATATCCGAAAGGTCGAATTCAACGGGAAATGACATAATGTATTTCGCTTCCTCCAGAGTATAGCCCCTGTCTTCCGTTATATGTAAAAATGGTCCTTTATCAGGGGTCATTATTCCCCCCGTTACATACGGTAACGGTTCGCCTTCCGCACATCTACTGAAACTATCGGCAAATGAAGAAGGTTTTTTCAACCAGCAATTGTAGAAATATTTTTTTGCCTCTTGAGGAACATCTCTTCTCTTTAATCCTCTTTTCATGTAAGGGGCTAATTTACGCAACCTTTCGGATAATTTTTTGTACTTTTTTAGCTTCAAGTCCTTTTTTACCAAGTTATCATCCAACAGGAGAACTTCATCTATGGGCAGCGGTTTATCGGCCGATGGTCGGGGAAACAAATATTTTCCCTCCAAGCCCGTATCTTTTCTAATACCTATTGCAATAAGTCTTCGTCTGTGAGTCAGAGGACGAACAGGTTTCCACGGGCCGCCTCCGTATAGACCTAAATCAACAACGGCGTAATGAATGCTATAATTATTTCCCAATACCTTTAATAGATATTTAAATTGAGGATATTTCTCAGTCGGGGGAACATTTTCAAACAGAAAAACAACGGGTCGTAAGATATTTACCGTTTCCGCGAAAAAGATTACCCCGTCATTCAATATTTTATATTTGCCGTCTTTTTTGTATCTGTTAATAAAACTAAAACCCTGGCACGGAGGGCCGCCGATTATTACATCAACTTCGGGAAGTTCGCGGTTTATTTTTACTTCTCTAAAATCCTTATTGATAACCAACTTTGGTTTTATATTTTTTTTGTATACCTTTAAAGCTACCGTATCAATATCCAGACCCGCAACAGGTTCAAATCCAGCCCTTTTAAACCCGTAACTCAAGCCTCCTATTCCGCAAAATAGATCCATAAATCTCATGTCCGTAGAAGCTCCGAATGCTTTTTTATGTTATCGATATAACATTTTAAACTTGACACTTGATTATAATCCTCTATATAAACTCCGACCTCGTAATTTTCGAAAAAAGCCCTGTTCGTTAAATTGGCGGAACCGATTAAAGCTTTTTCCCAATCCGATATCAAGAGTTTAGAATGTAAAGAAAAATTTTGTCCTTTCTTTAACTTAAATATCTTTAAGTTAGGAAAAATCTCTAATTTTTTAATTATTTCTCTGACAGAAACGGAAGAATTGGCCTCTTTATGGTACAGGATTTCTATAGTTACATTAAATAGTTTTTCTTTTAGATACTTTCGGATTGAATCCCAAATGAAAAATTCGTGATGTAATACAAAACTGACCAAAACTAAACTTTTTTCGGTATGCCGAATTAATTTTTCCGTATAAGCTGTTAAACTTCCGAGATTTGCGCCCCCGCAAGCTTCCCCTGAAAACGATTCCATTCGGGGTTTATTTATAACAATAATACTCGTCGACATGAATTAATAATTTGAACTCAAAACACTTTTCAAAAACCTCCCCGTCCAACTTTTAGGGTTCTTAGCAACCTCCTCGGGAGTTCCTACCGCCACAATCTCCCCGCCTTTATCTCCCCCTTCAGGTCCCAAATCTATAATCCAATCGGCACTTTTAATGACATCTAAATTGTGTTCTATTACCACTACGGTGTTTCCTTTATCTACCAACCTTTGGAGGACTTTTATTAATTTCCTTACATCGTCCGAATGGAGTCCCGTGGTGGGTTCATCTAATAAATACAAAGTCCTACCGGTGTCTTTTTTGGATAGTTCCCTTGCCAGTTTTATTCTTTGAGCTTCTCCACCGCTTAGGGTTGGTGCCGGTTGTCCCAATTTTAGGTAACCTAAACCTACATCCAACAAAAGTTTCAGTTTTCTTTCCAAGCTGGGGATGTTTTTGAAAAATTCATAAGCCTCCTCTATGGTCATATCTAAAACTTCCGCGATGTTTTTGCCCTTATATTTGACCTCGAGGGTTTCGGCGTTATAGCGGGTTCCCTTACAGACTTCGCAGGTGACGTATACGGGAGGTAGGAAATGCATTTCAACCTTTACCACGCCCTCGCCCTGACAGGCTTCGCAGCGACCGCCTTTTACGTTAAAGGAGAACCTTCCCGGTTTCCAACCTCGGGCTTTTGCTTCGGGTGTGGAGGCAAAGAGTTGCCTTATGGTATCGAAAATTTTTGTGTAGGTTGCGGGGTTTGAGCGGGGAGTTCGGCCTATGGGCGATTGGTCAACGTTTATCACCTTGTCTATGTGTTCCCAGCCCTCTATGCGGTCGTGCTCGCCGGGCTCTTCGGGAGATTTGTAAAATTTCCGCTTTGCGGCTTTCCAAAGTATGTCGTAAATAAGGGTCGATTTTCCGCTTCCGCTTACGCCGGTTATGGCAACAAAACAGCCTAAGGGTATATCAACGGTGATGTTTTTAAGGTTGTGCTCCCTCGCGCCTACTATTCTTAGGAATTTTCCGCTCGGTTTTCTTCTCTCCTTGGGAACTTCTATTTTTAGTCTTCCGCTTAAATACGCCCCCGTTAGGGAATTGGGATTTTTCTTTATATCTTCAACGGTGCCGACGGCTACGACTTGCCCGCCCTTATAACCGGCCCCCGGCCCCAGCTCTATAATCCAGTCGGCACTCTCTATGGTTTCGGGGTCGTGCTCTACCACCACGACGGTGTTTCCCAAATCTCTCAAACCCTTTAGGGTGTTTATAAGTTTGGTTGTATCCCTCGGGTGGAGTCCAATGGAAGGTTCATCCAACACATAGAGGACTCCCGTTAGTTTGCTCCCCAGTTGGGTAGCAAGTCTAATTCTTTGGGCTTCTCCACCGCTCAAAGTGGTTGCGGTTCGGCTTAGGGTGAGGTAGTCCAACCCAACATTTACCAAAAAACCGAGGCGGTTGATAATCTCCTCCAAAAGTCTATCCGCTATCTGTTTTTCCTTTTCGGTCAGTTTCTCCCTTAGGTTTTCAAAGAATTTTTTTGCCTCCCCTACGGGCATTTGAACTACGTCCCAGATGCTTTTTCCGTCTATTAGAACGCTTAGGGCTTCTTTTCTTAAACGGGAACCCCCGCAGGTGGGACAGGTTTTTTCCCTAATGTAGTCTTGAAGTTCTTCCCTAACCTTGTCGGTTTCGCTTTCTAAAAATCTCCTCTCAAGGTGGGGAATTATTCCTTCCCACTCAAGGTGGGTTTTATCACCGTAAAGGATTATGTTCTTTACCTCCTCGGGTAGGTTTTTCCATTTTGTCCTCGGCGTGTAGCCCAAAAATCTTAAAACCCTCCTTAGGGGCCACTTTAGGTAGTTAAAGGTCATAGTTTGGAGGGGTTTTATTGCCTCCTCTGCGGGTTTTTCTTCATCTATTAAACTTTCGGGGGCTATTTCCCACTTAACACCTAAACCTTTGCAGTCGGGACAGGCCCCGTAGGGTGAGTTAAAGGAAAACAATCTTGCCGAAAGTTCGGGCAAGCTTATACCGTGCTCGGGACAGGCGTTTTTTTCGCTATATATCTCCTCTACATATTTTTTTTTATAAGGCATTCCTTAAGGGGGAAAATAAATTTCTGCCTAGGATTGGTAAATTGGTTTTATTAGCTTTTTAAGGTTAGAAAAAAAGAGACCAAAAAAGGAAGTAGTAATTTATACCATTGCAGGTTCTTCTTTTCCTACTACCTCTTCGGGGTGGGCTATTCTACCCAATACTGCCGAAGCGGCCGCAACGGCGGGTGAAGCGAGGTATACCTCGGCGGTTACGTGTCCCATTCTGCCGGGGAAGTTTCTGTTGGAGGTGGATACGCATCTTTCGCCGGGTGCCAAGATACCCATGTGTCCGCCCAAGCAGGGGCCGCAGGTGCAGGGGCCTATTACACAGCCGGCGTCCAATAGGGTTTGGATTATTCCCTCTTCCAAGGCGCGTTTATATACGCCGGGGGTTGCGGGTATTACTATGCAACGCACATAGGGGTGAACCTTCTTGCCCTTTAGAATTTCGGCCGCTATCTTTAGGTCTTCATATTTTCCGTTGGTGCAGGAGCCTATGAATACTTGGTCTATGGTGATGTTGGTAGACTCCCAAACGCTTTTAACGTTATCGGGAGAATAGGGGTGCGCTACCACGGGGTCGAGGTCGCTAACGTCCCATTCATAAACGGAATGATATTCGGCGTCGGGATCGGATTGGTATATTTCAAAAGGTTCGTTGGTTCTCTCTTTAACGTAAGCTATGGTCTTCTCGTCGGGGGCGATGATACCGGCCTTTCCTCCGGCTTCTATAGCCATGTTGGCCATTGTTAGGCGGGCTTCAACCGATAGGTTTCTTATAACTTCTCCGTCGAACTCCATAACCCTATACAGAGCCCCGTCCACACCAATTTGCCCGATGGTGTAAAGGATTAGGTCTTTGGAGGTTACCCACTTTTTGAGCTTTCCGCGGTAGATGAATTTCATTGTTTCGGGAACCTTTAGCCAGACTTCGCCGGTGGCCATTGCGTAGGCTATATCGGTGGAACCCATACCGGTGGAAAAGGCTCCTAAAGCTCCGTAGGTGCAGGTGTGGCTGTCTGCACCGACTACCAACATTCCCGGGCGGACGAGGCCTTTTTCAGGCAGTAGGGTATGCTCAATACCTACCTGCCCACCGTCGTAGTAGTGTTTTATACCGTGTTTGCGGGCAAATTCCCTTACATACTTAACTTGGGTTGCCGCCTTTATATCCTTGGGAGGTGTGAAGTGGTCCATTACGAGGGCTATTTTTTCTGGGTCGAAAACTTTGTTTATTCCGTGTTCTTCGAGCACTTTTATGGCCAAGGGTGCGGTAATATCGTTAGCCAAAACAAGGTCAACTTTGGTCATTACCATATCGCCGGGGAAAACTTCCTTTTTCCCCGCGTGGGCGGCTATTATTTTTTCCGCTATTGTGTGTCCCATTATTTAAAACCTCCAAAAGGTGTTTTGGGTTAGGGTTTTAAAGTTTACCTTAGCGGGGTTTCTTCTTTCGATAACCTTGTTTAGCTTTTTCTTTATGCCTCTTATAGAACTCCTTAAAAAGATTTCTTTGTTTAAAAACCTTGATGAGGAAATCTTAGAAAAAATTTCCCAAATAGCGGTTTTGATGGAAGTTCCCAAAGGGAGATTAGTTTTTACTAAAAACTCCAAGGCTACAGGTTTTTATATCCTCAAAGAGGGCAAACTAAAACTTTTTACGATAGAACCTATTTCGGGCAAAGAACAAATTATAAAAATTGTCGAGCCGGGAACGCTTTTTGGCGAGGCGGCATCTTTAAGCGGGGAGTACTTTCCCGTAAATGTGGAGGCGTTGGAAAATTCCAAAATCGTTTATATAGACCGTCAAAAACTGTTGGAGCTGGCTAAAAAATACCCCGAAATTTGTTTATCCATAGCAAACGTGTTGGCCCGCAGGCTTTACCATTTGGTAAGCTTGGTTGAAATCCTTACAATAGCCAACGCTACCCCTCGGGTGGCCAAATATATACTCGCTTCCCTTAAGGGGGAGTCGGTGGAAAACTTTCAAACCACCTTGGTGGCCTATCAGTTGGGTTTAACCCCCGAAGCGGTATCCCGTGCTTTGGCAAACTTAAAAGCGTTGGGAGTTATAGAAAAAGAACGTCGACGGATAAGGGTTTTAAATATCGAAAAACTAAAAAAGTTGGCGGGGGATATTTAATTAAAGCGTTAATCCCTATAGCGTTAACCCCGCCTAAAGGGCGGGTGCTATTGTTAAACCCCATGCAGTTTTCTAAAATTTTCAACCCTCCAAGGTTAAAAAAGGAAAAGCTCCTCCAAAGGTCGGTTTTTATCTTTTCCCTTCTGGCGGTTGTTAGTTCCTTTTTTTCCATATCGGTTTTTGAAGCCTTCCTTCTATTGGCTATTGTTTTTTCTTCCTACTTTTGGATTAAAAACTTTAAACAAACCTTTAAAGGTCTTTTTACCGTTCCTTTGTTAGGCCACCTTTCGGTTATTACCCTTTCCAGTATTCTGTTCTTAAAGGTTAAAGAACAATGGCGGAGATTGTTGGAACAGGACTTTTTTAGTTTCTCCTATTTTGTTTCCCGAACTTTGGAAAGGGAATATTTAGAAAAACTACTAAAGGTGGCTGTTGTTCTATCTGTCCTTGCCGGGTGGGTTTTAAGTTTAAAAGTCCTCTACACCTGGCACTTCCACCATTACATCAAAGGCTTTTGGGGTGGAAACTTTATCATCGGGAACCTTTTGGCGATTTCCTTTTTCTCCGCCTTAGGGAGCTTTTTTTACAAAGATTTCCCCTTATGGTGGAAGTTATTTTCTCTAATTTCCGCCCCCTTGTTTGTAGGGGTTATATTTTTGCCCGCCGAAAGGTCGGTTGTTCTGGGCCTTATTGTGGGGCTTTTTATTTTCTTTTTGGCCCTATTAAAGGTTTTTAAAAGTTGGAAGCTTCGCCTAAGTTTGGTAGGGGTTTTTATTGTTTCAATACCTTTAAGTGTTTTTCTTATTTACCAAACCCCGAAAGGGAAAAGGTGGTTTTACTTAATTAAAAACCACGGAATAAATGAGCAAACTTTAAACAGCCTAAGCTCGGGCAGGGTTGTTATCGCCAAGGGAGCTTTAGAGCTTATAGACAAAGCTCTAAAAGAAGGCGATTATTTAAAACTACTCATAGGCTGGGGCTACGGCCCGCAAAAACAATACCATAATCTGCCGGGCTATTGGGGGAGAGTAATCAACGAATATGAAAGTTTCCTACCCCTTACCGCTTTTATCAACGGGGGGTTGTTAAATGTTTTGTTCCTACTGTGGTTCTATATAGCTTTGGGAATTTTGACCTTTAGGGTGTTGAAAGAGGAGATAAATAACCTTTGGTGGTTAAAAGTAGCCGTTATTAGTGCCGTATGGGTTAATATGGTCTACCACCTTTTTACCCTTTTTTGGGTTCCTATAAATGCGATTTTTTACCTACTGATGGGAACGGTAGAAAGGTTGACCGAAAAAGGGAAAGAGAAAAATTATTCCACCTCGAATATGCGGGGAACAACAAAATAACCGTTTTCAAATTCGGGGGCATTTTTTTCTATTTCTTCCTTAGGGAGGGTGGGGCCGGGGATATCTTCCCTCATCGGGGTATCGGGAACGTCCAACACGAAGGGCTCCACATTTTCGGTATCCACTTCCTGAATTTGTTGGACAAATTCCAAAATATCCCCCAACTGTTTGGTGTAAATTTCAATTTCTTCCTCGGCGAGCTCCAACCTGGCCAGTTGGGCAACTTTTAAAACTGTTTCCCTATCTATGGACATTGGAGAATATTTTATCCTTCGTTGGAATATAGGAAATCTATAACCGCCGCACGGACAAAAACACCGTTTTCCACCTGCCGTAGGATTAGGGAGTTTTTACCATACACCTCTTGGGCCGCTATTTCCACATTCCTATTAACGGGGCCGGGATGCATATAAAACTTTCCGTGGTTTCTTAGAAATTGGGCCCTTTGGGGGGTTAAACCGAAAGTTTTTAAATAATCCCTCTCCGAAGTTATGAGGGGTTTATTTTGCCTCTCCTTTTGTATACGCAAAAAGATTGCAACGTCGCACCAGGCTAAAGCTTCCTCTATCTTGTTGAAATCTTTATCCACACCCAGCAGACTTAGGTCGGTAGGTTTTAAACTGCGGGGGGCACATATTCCAACCCGGGCGTTTAGTTTTTTAAAAAGTTTCAAGCCCGAACGGAATACCCGACTGAAGTTAATGTCCCCCACATAGAGTATCTTTAAGCCCTCCAAATTACCAAAAATTTCCTTTAAGGTAAAGGCATCTATTAGGGCTTGCGTTGGGTGCTCATTTGTCCCGTCGCCGGCGTTGACCACCTTAATATCCAAATCTTTTATTTCCTCCAGTTGTCCGTTAATAGGAGTTCTTATAACAACCCCGTCGAAGCCTTGGGCTTTTAGGGTTAAAACGGTATCGAGCAAAGTTTCCCCCTTTTTCATAGAAGAGCTTTCGGAGCTAAAAAGGTAAGTTCGACAACCCAAATGTCGGAGGGCCTTTTCAAAGGACAACCGTGTTCGGGTGGAAGGTTCCAAAAACATTAAAACCCAATCCCCGTTGAGTTCTTTCTTTATACCTTTCCTTTTAAAGGTTTGGGCTCTATGGAAAATCTCCTCAATGTGGGAAATGGTAAGTTGCTCCACCGAAAGAAGTTTGTCCATGCCACTTTATTTTTTGTAGGTTGCTAAAATTTCCAAGCGTTTTTAATTGATTGCTTAAAATCTTTGGAAACGGCAATAGTAGAAACAATCCTATTTTCCTCTTGGGCTAACTTATCCTTATCCCCTTGATGTTTTTGAAAGATAAAAAAATCCTCCTAGGGATAACGGGAGGGATAGCGGCCTATAAGGTTTATGAACTTATAAGAATATTGACCAAAGAAGGGGCAAAAGTTAAAACTGTATTAACCCCCTCGGCGTTGGATTTTGTTTCTCCCACCGTTTTGAGCACTTTAACTTCCAATGTCCCTTATTGGGAGTGGGATTATAAAAACCCTTTGGTTCATATAGATTTAGCCAAATGGTGCGATGTTTTTCTTATAGCACCCGCTACGGTTAATACTATTTCCAAGCTCGCCTTGGGTATAGCCGATAATTTGCTTACCGCCACCTGGTTGGCCTGCGATAAACCTAAAATTGTTGCCCCCGCCGCGAACACGGTAATGTTTAAAAACCCCGCAGTGCAGGAAAATTTAAAAAAACTCCAAAAATGGGGGGTGGAAATAATACCTACCCAAAAAGGGCTTTTAGCCTGCGGAGACCTCGGCGAGGGAAAATTGGCCGATATCAACCTTATAAGGGATTATTTGGTAAAAGCCCTGACCCCCCAAAGGTGGAAAGGTAAAAAGGTTTTAATAACCCTCGGGGCTACCAAAGAATACCTCGACCCCGTTAGGTTTATTTCCAACGGCTCCAGCGGAAAAATGGGCTTAGCATTGGCCAAAGCCATTTTCTACCAAGGAGGAAAGCCCATTTTGGTGGCGGGAGAGACAAAAGTGGAAATTCCCGAGTGGTTTGAAACCGTTCGGGTGGAAACAACTCAAGAAATGTTGGAAGCCTGTTTGGATATCTTCCCATCGGTGGATGCCGTATTTATGAACGCCGCCGTAACCGACTATAAATTTGAGAAAACCTATCAAAACAAACTTAAAAAGAAGGAAAAGGAACTTATAGTTAAGCTGGTTCCCACACCCGATATTTTGGCCCAATTGGGTAAGTTAAAAACAAAGCAAATTTTGGTAGGGTTTGCGGTGGAAACCCAATCTTTGGTAGAAAATGCCCTTAAAAAACTCCGTAAAAAGAATTTGGACGCTATTGTGGTGAACCCTTCCAAGGTTATGGGAAGCGACACCTACGAAGGGTTTTTAATAACAAAAGACTCATTGGTGGAAGAAATAAAAAAACCAACAAAGGAAGAGGCCGCTTTTTATATAACCCAACGGGTGGCCGAAATATTTTTCAATCCTCGAGGGTAGAAAGGTCTCCCACCTGCAGGCCCAATTCTTTGGCCCTAAGGAGTCTTCTCATTATTTTTCCGCTTCGGGTTTTGGGCAGTTTTTCCACATATTCAATTTCATCGGGCACGGCGATGGGCCCAAGGGTTTTTCTAACTGTTTGCTTAATGCTTTCGTTAAGCTCTTGGGAGGGTTGGACACCTACCCGTAAAACAACAAAGGCTTTAATTCTTTGGCCTTTTATTTCGTCGGGTTTGCCTATTACCGCAGCCTCGGCAACGTCGGAGTGGGCCACCAAGGCACTTTCCACCTCGGCGGTTCCTATGCGGTGGCCGGCAACATTAAGAACGTCGTCGGCCCTTCCCAAAATCATTATGTAGCCTTCTTCGTCTTTGGAAGCAAAATCCTCGGGGCAGTAATAGCCGGGGATTATGTTCCAATATTTTTCGTAGCGTTCGGGGTTGCCCCAAACGGTGCGGAGCATCGACGGCCAAGGATTTTTTATAACCAAATAACCAACATGGTTGGGCGGCACGGGGTTGCCGTTTTTATCTACCACATCAACTTCGACCGTAAAGAAGGGTTTTCCGGCATAACCCGGTTTGGCCTTCATATGGGGCCAGGTTAGTATTAGGTGCATTCCCGTTTCGGTCTGCCACCAGGTGTCCACGATGGGGCACTTCTGACCGCCTATTACGCGATAATACCACTCCCAAGCTTCGGGGTTTATAGGCTCTCCCACCGAGCCCAAAACCCTAAGGGAAGAGAGGTCATATTTTTTGGGGTATGCCTCTCCATAACGCATAAACAGCCTTATGGCGGTGGGTGCGGTGTAAAAGATATTTACGCGGTATTTTTCCACTATCCGCCACCATATACCGGGGTCGGGATAGTTGGGGGCCCCTTCATACATAAGGGTGGTTGCCCCGTTTAGCAAAGGCCCGTAAACGATGTAGGAGTGGCCTGTTATCCAACCAACGTCGGCGGTGCACCAATATATATCGTCCTCCTGCAGGTTAAAGTCCCATTTGGTGGTTATGTAGGTTCCCACCATATAACCGCCGGTGGTATGAAGCACCCCCTTAGGTTTTCCCGTGGTTCCCGAGGTGTAGAGGATAAATAAGGGGTCTTCTGCATCCATTTCCTCGGCGGGGGAAATTTCTTTGTTTTCCTTTATGAGGTTGTAAAATTCTTTTTCCCCCTCTCGGAGGGTTTGGTTTTTATCTCTATCCCAAACTATGAGATGTTCAACATAATCTAGGCCTTTAATAGCCTCCCTCGCGGTGGAGAGCAAATCTATTTTCTTTCCGCGGCGTTTGGTGTAGGTGGCCGTTATTACCGCCTTGGGTTTGGCGTCCTCTATTCTCATGCGGAGGGCGTCGGTGGAAAATCCCGCAAAAACCACCGAATGGATAGCCCCTATGCGGGCACAGGCCAGCATTGCTATGGCCGCCTCGGGGGTGTTGGGCATATAAAGAACTACGCGGTCACCCTTCTTAATTCCCAAAGATTTTAAAGCCGAGGCAAACCTTCCCACCAGCTCGTGAAGTTCACCGTAGGTAAGTTTCTTTTCCTCTTCATCCTCGTTTACGTAGATAATGGCTACTTTGTTTCTTAAACCTCTTTCGAGATTGCGGTCGAGACAGTTATAACAGATATTGGTTTTTCCTCCCACGAACCATTTGGCGTAGGGATAATTCCACTCCAAAACCTTTTCCCAAGGTTTGAACCAATGAAGCTCTCGGGCAATTTTGTCCCAGAATTCCTCACGGTTTTGCAGGGAGCTTTTATAAAGAGTTTCGTAATCCTGAAAGTGGGCGGTCTTTTTACATTTCTCTTTAGGTTCATAAACTTTTTCGACCTTCAAAAGGTTTAGGTCTTTATCTTCTACCATAGGATGGGTTTATAGCAAATTTTTAAATTCCCAACAAGGGATTTTTGACAGGTTTCTACTGTAGGAGGAAAGAAGGTAAAGAAAAACTCAGAAGGGAAAAGTTATCTTAAATCTCCATATTCGACCTTTTTATCTTGAACATCTATAAGGGCGAAATAGCCTTCGCACATAGGGCCGGGGTTTACCACAAAGGTGTCTCCTATTTGTTCGTAGCCGCGGCCGGCCAATCCTACTATTGCTATTTCGGGGTTAAAGGTTTTTATTAGGGTGTTGGATATGGGGCTTCCGTGGTGCTTACCGTCGGGGCAAACGTCCACCTTTTTACCTATCGGCGGGTGGTGTAAAACCATTATCTTGCGTTTAGGTTTGAGTTCATACATAAATTTGAGGACATATTCGGCATACCAACGGGGGTATTTAACAACAAAATCCTCTTCAAAAATGGTTTCGTTTAATTTTCCACCCAAACCGAAGACCACAAATTCGCTACCCCAGTTGGCAAAGGTTTCATGAACTCCCCTTAGGTTGGGATATACTTCCTCCATTTGGGCCAAAGCCCTTAGGTAAACCTTTAAGGGAGCATCGTTTTTTCCGGGAACTATGAATGTTTTGACCCCTGTTTCTCCCAAGGTTTTGAAAAACTCGTTAAGGATTTCTATTTGATGTTTTTCCACCTCATGGAGGATTTCCCTTTTGGGGGGACGACCCATGAGGGAGGCATTATGATATTCTTCCTCTAATAGGGTTCCTTTTAGGACACTTCCGGCGAATATTATTGCATCGGGTTGGAGTTCTTTAACAACGCTACGGAAGTTGGGCAAAAATTCCACAGCTTCTTTGAAATCCCTTATAGCGAGGATTCTTCTATACATTTTTATCCCCCCCTTCGGTATTTAAATTTAAATTGCCAACGACTATTGACAATTGTTGTAGGCGAAGGGAGGTAAGCTTAATTTGAACTACTAATGGAGTTTTGAAAAGCTATAATCCCTAATGAGGAGACTTTTAAAACTTTTATTGCTTTTTTTGGTTTATCTGATTTACAAACTGGGGGAGGATTTTTTTAAAAAAGGTTATACCTACCACGCTTCGGCTATAGCTTTTTCCTCCTTTTTGGTTCTTAATACAGCAATAATCTTTTTGGGAACCATTATCAAATACATCCCCCATAGGGAGTTGGTAATAGCCAAAATTTACGAGTTTTTTCCCAATGTTTCCCAAAGTGTGGTTAATTTAATTTTCCAATCTTTGGAAAACCTTTCGGCGAAAACCCAAATTTTAACCCTTGTATTGGTTGTTTTTTTTATAGGAAACTACCTTAGGACTCTAGAAATCGGTTTTGCCTTTGTTGCTAATACAAAACCTAAAACCTTCCCTATTATGAATTACATCCTACCCTTCCTTTTTGGGTTTTTAATGCTTTTTTACGGCATTGTTGATATGGCCTTAGATGTCCTTCCTAAGGTTCTTTTCAACTTACATATTTACACACCTTGGATTCTTCAATTTTTAGGAACCTTAAAGTTGGTAATAAGCTATTTGGCTTTTCCCATGGGGTTGTTTGTTATTTACTATTTCCTTTCGCCGGTCAAAATTTCTTGGAATACCACCTTTGCGGTTTCTCTAATACTGTTTTTGACCTTAAACCCCTTAAAGGATTTGTTTACCTGGTATGTAACCCATATTTTGGAAAAAAATTTAATATTAACCCCCTTGGCAAGTATTTTGATTTTCCTAATCTGGCTTTATACAATTTCCCTATTCCTGCTTTTGGGCTATCGTTTAATTTTGCTTTTGGAGGGTTTATTTAAAGAGAAAACCGAGTAGGGATTTTCTAATTTTAACCTTTTCCTTAGGGTGGCAATTTCAGAAAAGAAATATCTTTTTTGGGTCTATTTCTTGTCCAACAGCAGGAAAAGTAAATTTAACACCACCGTTAGGAGAAGACTTATTAACAAACTGCTGACGATGGGGATATAAACGGTAAAGTTTTCCTTCCGAAGGACTATATCGCCGGGCAACTGACCTAAGGGAAGGTTTAGTTTGGAAAAGATAAACCCCAAAAGGCCCAAAAATAAAAATAGAAAACCCAAAAAGGTGAAAATTTTCCATAGCTCCATCTAAAGGAAAATTAAGAAAGAAATTAAGCTCCGAACTTTTTAAGTCTCAGTGCGTTGGCTAAGGCCAGTTGCATAATTTTATGGGCGGGTATTATTCCCAATTCTCCCTTTAGACATTCCCTTTCTGTAAAGGCACGGGAAATTCTACCTAAAACATATTTGGAATGAATTAATAGGGGCACGGGATGCCAGGAGTGGCCCTTCATTAAGCAGGGGGTGGAGTGGTCTCCGGTAATGATTAAAACGTCGGGCTTTAGTTCCAAAATTTTGGGAAGCTCTTTGTCAAATTCTTCCAAAACTTTTATTTTTCCTTCTACATTTCCGTCTTCGCCGTAACTGTCGGTTTTTTTGACGTGCAGGAAGAAAAAGTCGTAGTCGTTCCACGCTTTTTTGAGGGCCTCTATTTCGTCGGCTATGGTTTCCCCTTCGGGATTGACCTCTTCCATACCCACCAATTTGGCCAGCCCCTTATACATCGGATAAACCGCTATAGCGGCCGCCTTTAGGCCGAATTTTTCGCCAAAAGGCTCTATGTTAGGTCTTTGGGCCACGCCCCTAAGGAGCAGATAGTTAGCCTTAGGTTCATCTTTTATTATTTCCGCTATCTTTTCTATTAGCTTGTTGATTATCTGGGCTACCTTCTGGGCGGCGGGGTTTTTCCCTTCCGCCTTTAAGGGGGGCACGCCGGTTGCTTGGGGGTCGGTGTCATTAATTTGGTCGCTACCGGGGGGCAGGGCTTCGGGGAATCTCAAAACTATCGCCACGCGGTGTTCTCTACCGCTTTTGATAAAAACTTTTACGCCGTCTATTTCTTTTATTTCTTTGGTAATTTTTTCAACAATTCGACGGTTTTCCTCGGTTGGAATTCTTCCCGCACGGCGGTCAACTATTATGGGGGTGTCGCCTTCGTATTTTACGGTGGCAAAGTTTCCCCTTATGGCTATGTCTCGGTCGGTAACTTCCATATCTAAACCGAGGGCCTCCAATATGCCGCGTCCGATTTCGAATTTTGTAGGGTCATAACCGAAAAGTCCCAAATGCCCCGGGCCACTACCGGGGGTTATTCCGATGTCTACGGGAATGTGCATGCCGGTGGCACTTTGGTAGGCTAAAGCGTCCAAGTTTGGTATATTGGCAAGCTCCAATTCGGTTTTACCATCTTCCCTTACGGGGAGACCTCCCAAACCGTCCAGAACCACCAACAGGATTTTTGTATCGTTTTTATCCAGCAAAGGTTTCAAATTCATTTAAAACCTCCTAACAAACAAAGAAAAATTAAATCTAAGAGCTCAAATATTTGCTGTAGACATCGGGGGCGGCCTGCCTTACATCTACAAAACTTCCCGAAGGGAATTTTAAAAGTTTAGGGAATACCTCTATTAACATTTTTGCCGCATTTTCGGGCGTTAATTTTGGCGATTGCTGTAGTCTTTTAACCGAAGGGAATTTTTCTGCGTCGACCTCTTCGATTATGTGCTGTAGCATAGGGGTTAGTATTAGCCCCGGTGCCAAGCTAACTAAGTGGCTCTTAGGAAATTCCCAATGGTAGAGTTTAACCATGCAGTTTAGGGTGGCTTTGGACATTGAATAGGCATTCCACCCTTTGTTGCAGTTGACAGCCGCCCCGCTGGAAATGGCTATTATCTGTCCCACCTTTAGTTTGTTTTGGTTTATTAAGTCCTCCAAGGTGTCGAAAATTATTTTGTTAGCCCAAACGTTGATATCCATAACTTTTTGGATTTCCCTTAGGGAGACATCTCTCATTAGTTTTAGCTCCCCGAGGATTCCCGCATTTAGTATTACCCAAGGAAGTTGTCTATTTACCTTTTCCAACAAGCGGTAGGTCTTGGAATAAACTTCTTCCAACCGTCCGAGGTCGGCTTTTTCAAAAACCAAATTGGGGTTGTCTTTTAAATCCTCAGGTAGGTGCCTCGATAGGGCAAGAACTTTGTAACCCCTCGATAGGAATTCCTTAGCCAAAGCTTTACCCAAACCGGAGCCTATACCGGTTATAAACACATTTAGGTAGGGTTCAACTATCTTCCAAACTTCGTTAAAAACCTCTTCTAAGCTTTTTCCCGTGGTGTCTATTATGGTGGCATCGGGTGCCGGTTTGAAGGGATAATGTTTTCGGTTTTGGTCTCTTTGGTCGCGTTCTACAATAGCCCTTAAAATTTCTTCGAAACTTATATCGGTTATACCTTTTTCTTTCAGCTGAAGATACCTTCTCTTTGCCCTTTCGGCGGGAGAAGCTGTCATGAAAATTTTTATGTCGGCGTCGGGAAATACATACAGCCCCGCGTCTCGCCCTTCCACTACGGCGTTTCCGTTGTTTACTAATTTCCTCTGAAATTCAAATAACTTTTCTTTTACTTCGGGATATTGGGCCACCAAGGAGGCGTATTTTCCGACCTCCTCCGAACGGAGTTTATAGGTTATATCTTCCCCGTTGAGGAAGACCTTAAAGACCCCTTCGGTGTATTCTACCGATATTTGAACCTCTTGGAGGGTTTTTAATATTTCCTCGGGTTGGAAATTGTCGGTTTTTCCCGTTTTTAGATGAACCGCCAACCCAACGGCTCGGTAGGTGGCCCCTGTATCCAAATATAGAAATCCTAACTTTTGGGCCAATTGTCGGGCTATGGTGGATTTTCCACTGCCGGCGGGCCCGTCTATGGCTATTATCATGCGGGTTTTATTTTAGAAAACTTTCCCGACGGAGCTTATACATCAACTCCAAACTCTCCGAATGTTGGGAGCCGAAGTTGTAATCCAAGGTCCTCAGGTAGGTTTTTAATTCTTCTTCCAAAGGAAGGTTATCCAAATCTTTAAAAAACCTCTCTTTGGACTCCATTAAAGCCAGAGACAATTGAGCAACCTCTTGGGGGTAAAGGGAAACTATATCCCTTCGGAGGACGAAAACGGCAAAAACCGCCGGTAGGTCGGTGAATTCAAACCAGAGCTGCCCGATATCAAAAATGTAGGGATAGCTCTTTTTTTTAGCCTCCCGCAGGGCTTTATCCCCTATAACTAAAACCGCATCGGGGTCTTGATTGTTTATTTTTACCCTTTTTTGGAGAAAGCGGGTAAATATAACCCAAGTTAGGAAATTGGAAGTTAAACTTTCCTCCGATAGACGTAAGCTATTTATTTCTTCCAAAGGTTTTTTAGAAAACAGTAAAACACTGCGGGCCTCTCCGTAAGAGGAAATGGAAATATTGGGTAAAAGGATATATTTATGCTGGTTTTCCAAATAGTGGATAGAAGAAACTATTCCCCCCTCCAGAAGGTTAAGCTCCAACAGCTTAGCCAATTTGGAGGGAACATTTTCAACTATTTCCAAAAAGGGGAGTTTCCATTTGTAAAACAAGGGGAGGGTATTTAAATAGGAGACCCTCCCGATGCGGATTTTAGTATTTTGCATTCAGTTCCCTCCGAAGGTTAATCAATTTTAGGTATTTGTTGCTTTTCCTCTTCCGAGAGGGGCAGAAACTGAGCTTGGCTTAAAGGCACCCTACAGCCGGCGGCGTTGTCGTGGCCTCCACCACCGTTGGCTTGGGCTATCTGGCGGGCTTTCCCGTTAATACTGCGTATGGAGCAGTTTATATAAACATCGTCCTCTTTGGGGGATACCGCATAAACGCAGGCAACCCCATCGGGAGAGCGTTGGGCCAAGCGGTTGCCTATATCGGACTGAAATACGGAGGAATTCACCGCCAACAGCTTATGACCGCTGGGAAGTATTAGCCAGTGGGCACTGTTGTTAGCCAATCGCTTAACAACCGATTCCTTAAACTCTATCATCGATTGTCCTTCGCGGGCCAGCTCCTCTTTGGGAAAGTTTTGGGCCAGCTCCAACAGTTTGAAAACTATTTCATTGGGTTTTAAAACGTTAAAAACCCGAGCATCTACGGCGGTTAGAACATAAAGCGAATCGGGGATTTCCCACTTCCATATGTCCCTATCCTCGATGTATTCCATAATTTGAGGAACGAGCCCGTTTAGGATTTTCCAAGTTAAAACCGCCGCCGAGTGGTCAAAATCTAAATGAACCTCAAAACGGTCTTTTATATCTTCGGGAATCCCTTTTTGGAAGATTTCTTGGGCCGTCTTATGGTGGTCGATAACTATAACCTTCCTTATGTTGGGGAATTCTCTAACCAGATTGAAAATTTTGGGAACAAAAAAATCCACCATGTAGATGGTAAAATCGTCGTCCCTGTATTCTTCCAAAATTTCCCTTAGGCGGGAAAAATCGGTGCTGTGGTTGGTAGGGAGGGCGAAAAAGGTTTTTTGGGGGTTGTAAATAACGTCTTTTAGTTCGTCATAAAGAAGCTGGTTTTCCCCATACTTGTAAACAACACCCGCCAGGGCTCCGTAACCGTCGGGACAGGCTTTATGGTAGATTACAACGGTTCTTTCCATAATTTCCTATTTGAATTTTAAAGAGCATCAAAAGCGAAAATATTAAGGAGTGAATGGAAAATTAATTCAAATCTTGTTTAAGCTTATTTTCATCTATAAAGTGGCCCATTTTTTCCTTTTTGGTTAGGAGATAGTTCAAATTAAACCGGTTAGGTTTGGTTTGAAGGGGAACCCTCTCGACAATTTCCAAACCGTAACCTTTTAGGGCTACAATTTTGCGGGGGTTGTTTGTCATAAGGCGGATTTTCCTAACGCCCAAATCTCTCAATATTTGGGCACCCACCCCGTAATCGCGAAGGTCGACGGGCAAACCCAAACGGCAGTTAGCTTCCACCGTATCCAATCCTTGTTCCTGCAAAGCGTAGGCCTTTATTTTGTTTCCCAAACCGATACCCCTTCCTTCGTGGCCCCGCATGTAAACCAAAACGCCCTTACCCTCTTTGGCGATTTTTTCTAAGGCGGCCTCCAGCTGGTTGCGGCAGTCGCATTTTAGGGATTTAAAAACATCTCCTGTTAGGCATTCGGAGTGAACTCTTACCAGCACCGGTTCATCTTCAGTCCAGCTACCCATGGTTAAAACTGCGTGTTCTATACCGTCGAGCTTGTTTTTATAGACGTGGATTTTGAAAGTTCCCCACGGGGTGGGCAAGTGGGCTTCGGATATTTTTTCTACAATATTTTCCCTTTGGAGACGGTATTTGATTAAATCCTCTATAGTGATTATTTTTAGGTTGTGTTTTTTTGCGAACTCCATAAGGTCGGGCAGGCGGGCCATAGTTCCGTCGTCTTTCATGATTTCGCAGATAACGCCGGCGGGATAAAGACCTGCCAAACGCGCTAAATCTACCGACGCTTCGGTATGACCCGCCCTTTCCAAAACTCCGCCTTTTCTTGCCCTTAGGGGAAAAACATGGCCGGGTTTTACGAAATCGGACGGTTTGGCCTCGGGAGAAACGGCCAATTTTATAGTTATCGCCCTATCGTAGGCTGAAATACCCGTTGTTGTTCCATGCTTGGGGTGGGCGTCTATCGATACACAGAAGGCGGTTCCCTTAGGGTCGGAGTTTTCCCTTACCATGGGTTCGAGACCTAGCTCGTCGCACCTTTCGGGGGTAAGGGATAGGCAGATTAAGCCCCTTCCGTATTTGGCCATAAAGTTAATCGCTTCGGGGGTTACTTTTTCGGCCGCCATTACGAGGTCGCCCTCGTTTTCCCTGTCGGGGTCGTCGACCACAATTATCATTTTTCCCTGACGGAGGTCTTCTAGGGCTTCCTCTATGGTGTTAAATTTGAACTCTTTGTTTTCGCGTTCTCCCATTTGGGGAAGGATATTAGGAAGAACTAAAAGGGGAATCTATGCTTCTTTTAAACAGATTAAGGTTTTTCTATTTCTGCCCACCAAAGAGGGATAAAACGAAGTTGGCTATACCGGGGTTGGTTAGGGCTATTAACACCGCCAATAGGAGGAAGGCTGTTATTAACCACCTTTTAATTTCCTGCTTTATTAACTCGGTTTTAAACTCTATTTTTTCTTCCAAAAGTTGGGTATCCTTTGCCAGTTTTTCCTCCAACTTTTTTAGTTCCAATTTTAGGATTTCCACATCGTAACGGGTTGCCAAATCTTCCTTTAATTCGTCCTTTAATAGGAGGTGTTTTATGCTTTCCTCCTTTTCAAGGTCTTTTTTTATTTTCTCCTCCAAGGTTTTTTCAAGGATTTTTATAAGCTTATTGAGCTGCTCTTCTGTAATTTTTGTTTCCTTTATAGGTTCCAACCCTTCACCCATGATAGTTATTAGAATTTAAAACAATTCCAATTCTGGATTAAAGGGTAGAGTTCCGTATTTGGCTCCCAAAACGGTAACTTTGTTGCCTTCCACCTTTATACGGTCTTCGGCAAACCATTGGATAACTTGGGGATAAATTCGGTGTTCGTGTTCCAAAATTCTGGCGGCCAAGGTTTGGGGGGTGTCGTTGGGCAATACGGGCACCACCGCCTGCGCTATAACGGGCCCGCTGTCCAGCTCGGGAATAACCAAATGAACAGTGCAGCCTGTTAGGGTTACTCCGTAATCAAAGGCCTGTTTTTGGGCATCCAAACCCTTAAAGGCGGGCAGTAGGGAAGGGTGAATATTTATTATTCGATTTTCAAAAGCTTTTATAAAATTAGTCGGAACTATTTTCATGAATCCGGCCAACACCACAAGGGAGGCCCCGCTCTCTTTTACCGCCTCTATTAGGGCTTTGCCCCATTCTTCCTCGTTAGGGAATTTCTTGGAAGGTATAACTTTGTAGGGAATTCCGTGTTTTTTACACCTTTCAAGGGCATAAGCTTTTTTTCTATTACTAACAACCAGCTTTATTTCGGCGTCCAATTTTCCTTTTTCTATAGCGTCTATAATCGATTGGAGATTGGTTCCCCTACCGGAAACAAAAACGGCTATGGGTAATTTTTTCTTCATCGTGGGGTTTTAAATTGTAGGGAAACCCTTTGAGGGAAAGAGTTTTATTAAAACCTTTTAAAGGTTTTTAATCTTGTCCTTTAATAGGACAATATCTTTCCAAAATCCTTTCAATTATTTGACTTGTAGATATTTGATACTTGAAAGGGATTGTTAAAACCTTCCCACCGTAGGATTGAACTATATCTTTGCCCACTATTTGGTCTATTTTCCAATCGCCGCCCTTTACAAGGATATCGGGCTTTATGGCCTCAATAAGTTTTAGAGGGGTATCTTCCTCAAAGGGGACAACGTAATCGACCGCACAAAGGTTGGAAAGAACGAAGGCCCTTAGGGGCAATTCCAATATAGGGCGGTTTTTACCTTTTAACCTTTTAATGGAACCGTCGCTATTTATACCCACAATTAGGATATCTCCCAACTTTTTACACTCGTTGAGGTAATGAACATGCCCGGCGTGGAGTATATCGAAACACCCGTTGGTAAAAACAATTTTCTTTTTACCTCTAAAGGGTTTTAATACCTTTAAAAGTTCCTCAAGGGGAAGAATTTTGCCCATTTTCTTCTTTCTTTTAAAGATAAATAAAAAGGAAACTATAGAAAGTTAAAGTTTTCTTAAAATTCCTTTTACAGCTAGTATCAAAGCGTCTATTACTTCTTCAGTGTATTTAGTTCTTAAAGTCTTGGAAATTTCAACTTGGATAACAAAGAAGTTTTCCCCAAAAGTATTTTTGAATTCTATTAGGGAAGGATGGCCCGGAAATTCATCTTCTTTTACAACTCTATTGGGGACTTCGGCTACTTCCAAAGCCAGACTTAGTTTCTCTGCAAATATGTCCCTTATTTCCATTGGACAAAGTTTTCCATAAAGTGTTCCAAGAATAATATCCGCATGGGGTCTATCTTTCATTCCGTGAAGAGCAATATATATTATTTTTTCTCCCTGCCAGTTAAGCCTTTTCAGAGCATCATCCAAAAGCTTTTGTCTTTCTTTTAGAGCTTCCTCTTGGTAATCAAGGCCTTCAGGAGAATAGTCGAAATCCCTATTTAAATCGGCATTAATTCGGGATATTCGGGAAATAAGAGCTCCCCACCCGGTTCGTTCGGCAATTTCCCACGCTATAAGGTCGGTATAAAATTCCCTTTTAGGAGCCGCAGCATGGGGAGCTTCTAAAATAACCCTTTCTTCGGTTTCGGGATAAATAAGGTCTATAAATTTGCCCTGCTTAATTCTGTTGACTCTCATAATTAAAAAAAAACGCTAACCCAACTCAATTTTTGACTTCTTTAGTTAGGAATAGAAACCACTTTAACTATATCCCCCTCATAGGAAGGTTAAAAAACACCCTTTAAGTTAAAAGTTGAACCAAAAAGCCCTAATACGGGATATAAAAACCTTTAAACCCTTAAGGGGAAAAGGATAGAAACCAAAGGAGGTTAAAAATGAAAGATAACCGACTATTGGAAGTCAAAAATTTAAAATACTCCGCCGACGGGAAGGAGATTATAAAAGGGGTTAACCTCGATGTAAAGGAAGGGGAAATTCATGTAATCCTCGGCCCCAACGGTGCGGGAAAATCCACTTTAGCCAATCTAATAGCGGGTGCGGTAGGCTATGAAGAACCCACCGAAGGGGAAATAATTTTTGATGGTAAACTGTTAAACGGAAAACCAATATATGAAAGGGCAAAATTGGGATTGACCATAGCCTTCCAAGAGCCGGCAAGATTTGAAGGGATAACCGTAGAAGAATATCTAAAGCTTTCAGCCCGCAACAATCCCGATGCCAATATAGAAGAATGTTTAAGAAAAGTGGGCTTAGAGCCTTGCGAATATCTCCACCGTTATGTGGATGAATCCCTATCGGGAGGAGAAAGAAAAAGGATAGAGCTAGCCTCCATAATGTGCATGAAGCCCAAGCTGGCCGTTTTAGACGAAATAGACAGCGGAATAGATTTTGTTTCCATAGATGAAATAGGAAACCTCTTTAAAACAATGAGGGACGAGGGCACCACCCTTTTAGTTATAACCCACCGCGAAAATATAGCCAACATAGCCGATAGAGCTTCCTTGATGTGCGACGGCCGAATAGTGGAAACGGGCAACCCCAAGGAAATCATAAAGAAATTCGAAAAAGAGTGCCTAACCTGCACCGTGCAAAACCCTGAAGTTTTGAAAGAAATAAATCTCAACAAATAAACCCAAGGGAGGTTTAACCATGAAACTAAATTTAGATAACCGAGTTTTGCAGGGTGTCGATTTCCTCCAAAAGGTTGGGGTATCTCTAAAACCCGAAGATTTGGCTTTCTTTGTAGATAAAAACGAAGTTCTACATAAAAAACCCATAGAAGGAATAAAATCCGAAGTAATACCTACCGAATTTGGTATCAAAATGAGAACGGTTATCGAACCCGGGGTAAAAATAAAGTATCCCGTAGCCCTATGTTTTGGGAATATTCAGCACGGTGGGGAACATATAAACGAACAAGAACTGATAGTGGGCGAGGGGGCCGATGTAAAAATCTACACATTCGCCATAATAGGCCCCGGGCAAAGTCTCCATAGGAAGGATTTGGTTACCGTAAGACTGGGGAAAAACGCCAAGGTAGAGCTCTACGATATTCACTACCACGATAAAAGTGCAGATATAGATTTCTACGCCGAATTAAACGCCTACCTAGATGAAGGTGCTTATTTCTACAACCTATTGAAAGTGACCGACCAAAAAAGCGGAAAATTCAAAACCAAGTTTTACGGCGAAGTAGGAAAGAACGCTTCCGTAATAGTAGAGGCAAAAATGAAAGCTACCGAAGGCGACGATGTTGTAGTTGAAGACATCATAAAATTGGTAGGAGAAGGGGCTCGGGGTCTATCCAAATCGAGAATAATAGCCCTCGACGGTGCAAAAGCCGAATTTATCGGAGAAGCCCACGGAGACGCACCAAACTCCAGGTGTCATATAGATTGTGCGGAAGTTGTGAAGGGTGAAAATATAACCCTCAAAAACATACCTATTTTGGTATCCAAAAACGAAACAGCCAAACTAACACACGAAGCTTCCATAGGAAAAATCGATAAAAAACAATTGGAAACTCTCATGGCAAAGGGCCTAACCGAGGACGAGGCCACCGAAGTTGTGGTTCAAGGAATGTTAAGATAATTTTTCCTTTCTCTGTTTTTCTTTTTATCTTAAAAATTTACCTATTATGTTCGACATTCATTTCTTTGAGAGAGACCCCTACGCTCCGGTTAGACACTGCTACACCGTTTCCAACGTTCTCTATCATACAAAAAGCCAATATCAGGAAATTTTAGTTTTTGAAAATCCCTTCTTTGGTAAAGTCTTGGTCTTAGACGGGGTAGTTCAACTGACCGAAAGGGACGAATTTATTTATCACGAAATGCTGGCCCACGTTCCCCTTATGGCCCACCCTAACCCCAAAAAGGTTTTGATAATCGGCGGTGGGGATGGGGGCACTTTAAGGGAAGTTTTAAAACATAAAAGCGTAGAAGAGGCGGTTCTAGTAGATATAGACAAGGAGGTTATAGAAACCTCAAAGAAATTCTTCCCCAAACTATCCAAATCCTTCGAAGACCCGAGGGCAATAGTGGTAAACGAAGATGGGGTTAAGTATCTCCAAGATTACGAAAACGAATTCGATATAGTGATAGTCGATAGCACCGACCCTGTTGGTTTTGCCTATGCCCTTACCACCGAAGAATTTTTCAAATCGGTTTATAGGGCCCTTAAAGAGGACGGTATTTATGTAGGACAAAGTGAGTCCCTCCACTACCACCTCGACATAGTTAGGAGATTCCAAAATAATCTAAAGGCGGTCTTTCCTATAGTTGACCTCTACACGGCGGTAATACCTACCTACGCGGGCTATTGGTGGACCTTCTCCATAGCCAGCAAAAAGCACAATGTTAGAGAACCAAAGAGGGAGAAAGATTTCGAAACCAGATATTACTCCGAGGTTGTTCACAAAAATGCCTTTCTCCCGGACGAGCTTTACGAAAAACTTATAGTTAAAGGAGAGTGGCTATAACAAAAATATTCCCCTATGAAAGGACACACCCACATTGCCGGCGGGCTTTTGTTTGCCTTTTTATTTAACGTTCCCGGTTATGCCATTCCTATGGCGGTAATAGGCTCCACTTTTCCCGATATAGACCTTTCCTTTACCTATTACATTCCCCCCAAAGGGGTTAAAACTACCTTGTTTAACACCCACAGGGGAATAACCCACCACCCGGCTATAGTTGTTTTGTTGTTCCTATTGTGGGTCTTTCTAATGAATAAATATCCCCAATACAAGTTCTATTGGGATTTTCTTTACGGCTTTTGGGTAGGTTATCTATCCCACCTTGTATTGGACGCAATGACAAAAAAAGGAATCCCCGTAGGGTTGGGCTATTATCCAAGGTTCTCCTTTAGGTTGATGAAAACGGGAGGGACGGGGGAAAAATTTGTCTTTGGTCTAATAGTTGTTCTCCTTATAGGGGTTATTTTTCTTAAAGCCAACCCCCGGTTGGTGGAAAATGTTTTTAGCTCCTTTAAAGGTTTGATTAAAGTTTCTTAATCCAACCCCACCATTTTTTTTAGCTTTTTAACTTCCTCCTCGGTAAGATGGCGATAATAACCTTCTAGCAAATCATCGTCCAATTGAATTTCCCCTATGGCAACCCTCTTTAGGTTTAAAACTTTATTACCCAACTCCTTAAAAAGGTTTTTAACTATGTGAAATCTTCCTTCGGTTATAGTTAGTAGCACCCTGTTGGGTTCGAGAACCTTTAAATCCTCTACCGCAACAGGTTTGCCCTCGACCAACACCTTACGCTGTTTTATCTTTTCAATTTGTTCCTCGGTTAGGGGTTTTTCCAATATTACTTCGTAGGTTTTAGGAACTTTCCATTTGGGGTGGGTTATACGGTGGGCCAGCTGGCCATCGTTGGTAACCAAAAGGAAACCTTCGGCGTCCACATCCAACCGTCCGGCGGCAAAGGGCTCTAAATGTTCATACTCGGGTATAAGCTCCAGAAAGGAAGGGTAATCCTTGTCCCTTTCGGTGGTGGAAAGGTAGCCTTTGGGTTTGTTCAACATTAGGTAGATTTTGTCCTTAGCCTCCACCTTTTGGCCGTCCACATAAACATTTGCATTTTCGGGGACTTTATAGTCGGCTTTTTTAACCACTTCCCCGTCCACCTCAACCTCGCCACGGCGGATAATTTCTTTAGCCTCCTTACGGGTTACGCCCAAAGCTTTGGAGATGTATTTATCCAACCTCATAGGAAAAAAAATAAAGTTATTCCCGACGGCGGTTTTAACCTTAAAACAAACTAAGGGGGGTAAAAATTTGGCCAAACCGATAATTCCTTCGGAAATAGTCCAAGCCTTGGAATTACTTAAACAAATTCCGGGAATAGGAGACCGAACCTCCACCCGCCTTTTTTACAATCTTTTTAAGCTTCCCAAAAATCAAAGGTTGGAAATTATTAAAAACCTCGCTCGGGCGGTTAATAATCTTCGGCCTTGTAAGGAATGTTTTATTTTGACCAACAAGGAGGTATGTGATATTTGTTCTTCCTCCGAGAGAACAAAAAAAATAATCACCGTGGTGGAGGAAAGCTCCGACGCCTACACCATAGAAAGGTTGGGAAAATATAAAGGTGTTTACCACATTTTGGAAGGTAGAATTTCACCCCTCGAAGGTGTAGGGCCGGAAAATTTAACTATAGAAAAACTCCTCCAAAGGGTGGAAAAATATCTTCCGGAGGAAGTAATCCTTGCAACAAATCCCAACACCGAAGGGGAAGCTACCGCGGCCTACATAGGAAAGCTTTTAAAAAAGAAGTTTCCCCAATTAAAAATAACGCGGATAGGTTTGGGGGCGGCCTTCGGCACCTATTTAGAGCTTTTGGAGGAAAACACTCTCAACGAAGCCTTTTCCTCCAGAAAGGATTGGGAAAGTTAGAAAGAAGTTTATTTTTACAATTGGCTTCGCGTCGGTTTTTAACCTCTATGCTAACCTTTATTTTCTCGCAATGAAAAACTACGACATTAGGAACATCGCAATAATAGCCCACGTTGACCACGGAAAAACAACCCTCGTTGACAATATGCTAAAGCAGTCGGGGCTATTTAGGGAAAACCAAGAGGTCGGGGAACTTATTTTGGACAATCTCGACCTTGAACGCGAACGGGGAATAACCATAATGGCAAAAATAGCCTCCGTTTGGTATAAGAACACCAAGATAAACATAGTCGACACCCCCGGCCACTCCGACTTCTCCGCCGAGGTGGAAAGGGTTCTTAGAATGGTCGACGGGGCCCTCCTTTTGGTAGATGCCGCCGAAGGCCCTATGCCTCAAACCAGATTTGTCTTAAAGAAAGCTCTCGAGCAAGGTTTAAAGCCGATAATCGTTATAAACAAAATAGATAAAGCCAACGCCCGCCCCGAAGAGGTGGTGGAAGAAGTTTATGACCTCCTATTGGAATTGGGAGAGGACGAAAGCCTTCTTGAGGTTCCAGTTTTATATGCCATAGGTAGGCAGGGAATAGCCAAATATTCCCTTGAGGAGGAAGGAAAAGATTTAAGACCTCTTTTCGAAACCATAATAAAACATGTTCCCCCACCAAAGGAACTTAGAAAGGATACCCTCCAAATATTGGTTTCCTCCCTCGATTACGACCCCTACGTGGGAAGACTAACAATAGGAAAGGTCTTTAGTGGAACTATTAAAAAAGGTCAGCCTGTGGTTTTGTTAAAAAAAGACGGCTCCACCGTTTCAGGGAAAGTTCAAAAATTGTTTGTCTATGAAGGGGTAGGTAGAAAAGAGGTCGAAGAAGCTCCCCCGGGCGAGATAGTGGCTTTCGCCGGTTTTGAAAACGCCGAAATAGGTGACACCGTTTCCCTGCCCGAAAACCCCGTAGCCCTACCGCCCATAGAAGTGGAAGAACCAACCATAAGCATGATTTTTTCCGTAAATAAATCCCCCTTTGCCGGACGCGAGGGTAAATTTGTAACATCAAGACACCTTAAAGACCGTTTGGAAAAAGAGACCTTAACCAACTTGGCAATAAGGGTAGAACCGACCGATAGCACCGAAGCCTTTAAGGTTAGCGGAAGGGGAGAACTCCAGCTGGCCATCCTAATAGAGCAGATGCGCCGAGAGGGCTACGAATTTGAAGTTTCCAAGCCTAAAGTTATAACCAAGGAAATAAACGGCGTCAAACACGAGCCTGTGGAAGAGGTGGTTATGGACATTCCCGAAGAGTATTCGGGCGCTATTATCGAAGCCTTGGGAAAAAGGAAAGGGGTAATGAAGGATATGGTTCCCACCGAAGGGGGAAGGGTAAAACTTGTCTTTGAAGTTCCCACCCGAGGACTTATCGGTTTCAACCAGGAGTTCATGACAATAACCAAGGGCGAAGGTATTATGAACAAAACCTTCCTAAGGTGGGCCCCTTGGCAGGGAGAAATTAAATATCGCCAAAACGGTGCCTTGGTCTCCGACCGCGAAGGCAAGGTTACCGCTTACGCCCTAAAAGGTTTGGAAGATAGGGGTGTTTTCTTTGTAGAGCCGGGGACGGAAGTTTACAAGGGCATGATAGTGGGAGAGCACAACCGCGATAAAGACCTGTGGGTTAATGTTTGCCGCCAGAAAAAGTTAACCAACATAAGGGCCGCCGCCGCCGACGAAGCGGTTAAAAGAGAGGCCCCCCGCAAAATGTCCCTCGAACAATGTTTGGAATTTATTAATGACGATGAACTTGTGGAGGTTACCCCCCAAAATATCCGTATGAGGAAGAAAAACTTAAATCCTTCCTAAGGTTTTTCTTTTTGCTTTTTAAAATTCCATAAAATGGATTTCCGAGTTTTTTACTTGCACGGTCTGGGTTCTTCCTGCGGGGGAACCAAAGCCACTAAAACCAAAGAACTGGTTAACCAATTAGGTGGGGAATTTAACTGCCTAAATTTGGACTATCTAAAAAAACACAAACCTTGGGACGTTTTAAATATTCTCCAAAGTTGGGTTAAAGAAGACATTCCCTATTTCCTTGTAGGGTCTTCTATGGGGGCCTACACTTGGTTGGATTATTTGGTTGAAAACCCGAAAGTGCTAGATAATACAAACCTAAAAAAGGTAATTCTCATAACTCCACCGACCACCCTTTTTGATAACTTGGAAAAATGGGAACCCCTTTTTGGAACCAAGAAAATCTTTTTCCGCTACGGGGAGGACTACATATACCCCTACAGGGAAATTATCCGCCTAATGCATTGGGATATAAAAGGGGCCAACTTTAGATTGTTAAAATTAGCCCACCCCAAGGTATATTCCATATTGGCTAAAAGGGATACTGTGGTAAACAATAAACCTATTTTGGAATTGGCCAATCTTGTAAAACTCAACCTGTTTGAAATTGATGACGAGCACCCTTTAAGGAACTCTATAGACCAACTTATCCAACTGTTGGAAAAACTTTTTAAAGAGCTTTAAAGGGGTTTTTATTTTCTTTTTTAGAATTTCCTAATTTTAGAACTATCTAATAGACCCTTTCAAGGATTAAAAATTTCTCCCATGTTCCTATTGAGGGTTTTATTTATTGGACTAACTTTGTTTGGCCTCATTATTAACCTTTTGGAATTGTTTTTACTTTCGGAGGGAAAAACCCTATGTTCCTCCCAAGGGTGCAAGATAGTGGATAGCTTTGCCCGTTTTGGAAACAGTTTTATGTGCCTATTGGGGGCTATTTTATTTTTATCTATTTTCCTCCTCTATCTGTGGGAACTGAAAAATAGAAAGAAAAATCTCCTGTTGGATTTAGTTTTAATAGCAGCCCTAACGGGGGAAGGGTATTTAATAGGTTTCCAACTTTTCGGTGTGGAGCATATATGTTATTTCTGCCTCACGGTGTTTATAACAATTTTAGGTTTAACCTTGTTGAGATTTTTTGATAAAAGGCCCCTGGTAGGTTTAGGTCTTTTAGGTTTCCTATCGGTGGTGTTTTTAACTTTTATTGTTCCTCCGAAAGGGTTTACACCTTTACCGAAAACTAAATACGTTTTAATTTACTCACCTACCTGTCCCCACTGTCGGAAGGTTGAAAAATTTTTGGAAGATAAAGGTATTAACTACAGCAAAGTTCCTTATAAAGAGGTTTTAAATCTTCTCCTATCTATGGAGACGGAAAAAATTCCCGTGCTCCTTGTTAGGGAGAAGGATAAAAGAGTTTTCCTTATTGGGGAAGAGGAAATTTATAACTACTTTAGGAAGGAAAATCCTTTTCGAGTGCCTTTAAATTGGTATCAACCTCCGCAGGGGGCGTGTTCGTTGTTTGAATCAAACAATTGTAATTAATTTTCTATTTTTGAGGAATATAAACTCGGAAAATCGAGCCCTTGCCTTCGGTGCTTTCGACTTCGGTTTTCCCGCCGTGGATTAGGGCTATATGTTTGACTATAGATAGACCCAAGCCGGTGCCCCTTATTTCCCTCGAACGGGATTTGTCGACCCTATAAAACCTTTCAAATATTAGGGGTAAATGTTTTTTTGGAATACCTATCCCTGTGTCCTCCACCTCGATGACTATATTTCCCTTGTGGGTTTTTGCTCTAATCCAAACTTTACCCCCCTCGCGGTTGTATTTAATAGCGTTCTCCACAAGGTTTTTTAAAAGAATAAAGATTTTGTGACTATCGCATTCGCACACCAAATTAGGGGGGATTTCATTAAATATTTCCACCTTTTTATGTTGGGCATGCTCTTCCAAATTTTGGATAACTTCATCGGCTAAACTCCTTAGGGGAACTTTTTCTTTTATAACTTTCCCCTCTTTGGATTCTAAGGCGGCCAAAATTAGTAAATCCTCCACCAGGGCTTCCATTTCTTTGCTCCGTTTGAGGATTTTTTCAAGAAATTTCCTTTTAAGGGGGTCTTTCTCTTCCCAATAGAGGGTTTCGGCTATACTTTGCACCACCGATATGGGGGTTTTCAATTCGTGGGAAACGTTGGCGACAAAGTCTTTTTTCGCCCTTTGGTAGGTTTTTAAAGGTGTTATATCCTCCACAAGGTAGACTTTTTTGTCTTCAACCTCTAAGGGTTCAACACGGTAAAATTTGCCTTGAAATTCTACTTCCGAAGGTCGGTCTATTTTTAATAACAAAGAGGTAAATTGTTCGGACAATAGACCGCACATTTTGGCTTTTTCATTTAAATAAATCAACTCCTTAAGGTTTTTATCAAAAATAAAGACCGCGTAGGGGGAACGGTCTACTATTTCCTTAAAAAGGTTTCCCATAAGTATTTATTGAGCTTCAAATGCAAGAAATTTAGGAGTGTTTTTATATTTATTTTCTAATGTTTTCTTCCCTTAAAAGAATCTTTGAAAGGAGAATAAAGAAAATTAGGAATTCATTTTCACGAGCTTTTGCTGCGCAGCTAGGTCATGTCTTCTCAGATACCTATTCCTTACTGGCTATCTGGATAATTTTAATAATTTTTTCACTAATAGCAGGCTGGATTCCGGATGGATTATCGAATATATTCTTTGAAAACCAACCTAAAAAAGGTATTATAATGTTTGTTATTGCTATAATTTTTCTTTTATTGGTTCTTTGGACTGCAAAATGGATAATACATCCTTACAAATACGCGGTTGTATCCGAAGACCCTTCCAAAAAGAGAGCTTTAATCTTATTTTTAAGTAATGTTCGCGGGAATCAAGAAAAACTTGAAAAACTCTTGAATGAATTGAAAAAAGTTGAACAATTGGAAGGAAAACTAAAAGAATTAAATAATACAGATTTTAGAAGTTGGCGGATGCCTTTAGAAGCTGTAAAATACCATTTAGGAAAGCTTGAAAAAGTGATAGTTATAACTTCTAATAGTAGCTCAGAACAATTTAATATGTTCTCAAAGCTTTTAGAAGAATTTTTTCCCGAAAAAAATATTAAGCTCGAAGAAATTAAGGCTGGAAATTTTGAAGACTTTAATCAAGTGCAAGAGGCTATAGAAAAGGCTTATAAAAAGTTAAAAACAGACGGTATAAAGGAGAAAGATACCATTTTAGACATTACAGGCGGTCAAAAAATTGTTTCTATTGTTGGGGCTCTGCTTTCATTAAATCCAGGAAGAGAATTTGAATATGTATCCACTACTAATTATTCTGTTAAATCTTATGACGTAGAGATTGTAAAAGACAACTAAATGAAAATACTTCTTGATTTATGCATCCCTTTATAGAGATATTCGGTATCAAAATCCCCGCCTACGGGGTTATGTTAATTTTGGCCATCTTTACAGCCTACTTTTCCGTTGCCTACTTCTCCCAAAGGGAAAAGTTGGATTTTTCCAAATTGGAAACCCTCTTTTTTGCAATTTTTATAAGCTCCTTTATAGGGGCAAGGGTTTTTTATGTGGCCGAACATGGGCAGTGGAAGGAAATCTACGCCCTTTGGAAGGGTGGTATGGATTTCTTCGGAGGGTTTATTTTTGGTGGCCTAACCCTTTTGGTGGGTTTGAAACTTTTAAAACTTCCCTTTTGGAAGGTTTTGGATATAGCGGGCATAAGCGTTTTATTGGCCCATTCGGTGGGCAGGCTATCCTGCTGGTTGGCGGGTTGTTGCTATGGAAAACCTACCGACCTACCCATAGGGGTTGTTTTCCCACCCGGCGCTGTAGCCCCTTCGGGTATCCCCCTCTATCCCACCCAAGTTATGGAGGCGACGGGCAATTTTATAGGCTACTTAGTGCTTTACCGGCTTTATAAAAGAAAACCCTTCGACGGTTTTATAATTGCTTCCTACCTTCTATGGTATGGGACGGAGAGGTTCCTCCTGGAGTTTATTAGAGGAACAACACCCCCTATAAAGGGATTAGGTCTTACTTGGAACCAAATCGTGTGTCTTTTAGCCATTTTCCTCGGTTTGGGTATTGTTGTCTTTCGTTTTATCCAAACTCGGAGAAGTTTTTAAAGTAGAGTTATCCAAAGACGGTTTTTCTATTTCCTTTAATTCTTTCAACCAAGGTGGAGGTTGGTTATTTACGGGAAAAGATACGGGTATCCTTAAAACCATACCGGGGTAGATAACAACCCTCCTCCTAATAACGATGTTGCCTATTCTATAAACCGGCCGAAGGGAAGGATTGGCTTTGATTAAATCCTTCACCGAAAGGTTGAATTTTTTTGCTATCGCCGAAAGGGTGTCTCCGAACCATACAAAGTAGAAGTCATATAAAGGCTTTCCCTTAAGGGTGTCAAAAAAATTCAAAACACGGTAGGGTTTAACCGGCACCAAATTGTGGGACTTTGCATATTCCAACGCCTTTTGGTAGTTGAGGATTTTATAAATTTTGGCGTAAAGTCGATAATTTTCCTCCCTCAGGGTTCGCAGTTCTTGAAGCTTCCTATATTGGAGGGCTTTTAAATAGTTCACATAGCTGGCATATATCGCGTTGGCCGTCCAAATAATGATGGTCAGGAATAAAAGAAACCAAGGAAGGAAAAGTTTAAATCTAACCTTTGTTAGTTTTAGGTAGCTATAAAAGCGACCAAAAAAGGACATTAAGAAAAAGATTAGACCTTAGTGGTTTCGGAATTTTTAATTGCCTTTATTTGATTGTTTTCATCCATATAAACAATCGAAGGTTTGAAGTTTGATAGTTCTTCTTCCTCTATCAGGGCGTAGGAAACAATTATTATTTTGTCCCCTTTGGCACCTTTGCGGGCTGCGGCACCGTTCAATCGGCATATTCGGCTGCCGGCGGGGGCGGGTATTATGTATGTCGAAAATCTTTCACCGTTGTTTATGTTGTAAACCTCTACCTTTTCATAGGGTAATAAATTTGCCAATTTCATTAGTTCCTCATCAAGAGATAAGCTTCCCTCATAGTAGAGTTCGGAGCCTGTTATGGTTATTTGATGGATTTTCGATTTCAACATAAACCTTTGCATGGTGGAATATTTAAAGTATCCCTTTTAGGGAGCATTATCAACAATCGGAAACAGAATTATTTAATCCGATGGCAGTTTTAGCTGTTTCGGGCGGCGGAACGGGCGGACACTTTTTCCCCGCCCTAACCGTTATGGAAAAAGCTAAAGAAGAAACCGCTTTCAGGGAAATATTTTTCTTCGGCGACCGCCGCGGGATTGAATACCGTTTAAAAGAAAACCTTTCTAAGGTGGCAATTCCCGTATTCCTCCAATTGGAAAAATTTAAAGGGGTTTCCCTCGCAAGGAAACTAAAGTTTTTAACCTCCTTGGGAAAAAATATTTATCAAATCCATAAAGTGCTGGAAGGAAAAAATTTTATCTCCCTCCATTTTGGGGGTTATACGGGTGTCCCCCTCGGTCTATATTCGGTATTGAGAAAGAAACCTCTCTTTCTTCACGAACAGAATTCTATTCCCGGAGCTACAAACCGATACCTTGCCAAGGTTGCAAAAAGGGTTTTTATTACCTTCCCCCAAAGTGAAAAATTTTTTCCCAAACATAAGGTGGTATTAACCGGTATGCCCCTCCGCAAAGAGGTAAAAAAAGCCAAAAACCTTTCAAAGGAGCAAATTTATAAAAAGCTCGGTCTTGAAAAGGAACTTTTTACTCTCCTTATAATGGGAGGTTCCCAAGGGGCCAAGGCTATAAATAAGTTGGCTGTGGAACTTTCTCTTCTCCTTAAAAAGGAAGATATTCAAATAATCCACCTTACGGGGCCTAGAAATTACGAAGAAACCCTTTCAATGTACAAAGCGGCCAAAGTAGACCTTTCGAGGGTAAAGGTAATTCCCTTTTACCTGAATATGGGAGAAATTTACCGAATTGCCGATTTCGCTATTTCCCGCAGCGGGGCGGCCACCGCCTTTGAGTTGGCCTATTTTGGAATACCAACCCTATTTATACCCTTCCCTTACGCTATATACAACCATCAGTATCACAACGCTAAGTATTTCCTCCAAGAGGGTGGAGCTTACCTTATGGAGGAAAAATTTTTGAACCTAAATAAGGTATTGTTAATATTGAGAAACCACCTGAAGGATAAAGCTCTACACCACCAAAAAAGGGAAGCGATGCTCAAATCCTACATTCCCGACGCGGAAGAAAAAATTTTAAAAAACCTTTTTTTGTGAAGCGTTAACCCTTTACTTTAGAGCGTTAACACATGCTTTAAAGCATGTGTGCTATTGTTAGCGTTAACCTAACCTAAAGGTTAGTGCTATTGTAAGGTAAAGGTGCTATTGTTAAAAAACACCCTGTTTTCCCAAAAATGGAAATAAATAATTTAGTTTTTTGAGATGTTTAACGGCGACGGTAGGCTGCTTGAGGCATACACCCTTTTAAAAAAGTTTGAAAAAGCTTTGGAATTAAATTTGGGAGTTCTGGAAGAACTTCAATGTCTTATAGAAGATAATCTCGAAGAGTTGGTAGAACATCTGGATTTAGCGGTGGAAGAAGAACGGCTATTTCTCCAAAAACTCAAGGGAAATTTAAACACAATACTTGTTCAGTTGGGAATTCTAAAAGACGGCGTCGAGGATTTCTGGGAAGATGTAGAATTCACAATCCTTTACTTGGTAACCCGAAAGGAATACCACCCTCGGGTCGAACAAATATTTAATTCCCCCTTCTGGAAGGACTATCAACATAAGTTGGATACCCTTAAAGATTTTATCCACCTACATTGGAAAATATTTGAAGATGACCTTGCAAGGTTCCGTTTGGACAGAAAATATCCTTACGATGTTTATTTAAACTTTTTAGAAAAAATTAGCGAGTTTAACCGAAAGCTTAGATAATTATTAACCAAAATAAATAGGAGGATTAAAGCTGAGCGCCATGGAAAAAAGATATAGGGTAAACAGACAAATTAGAGCGAGAGAAGTTAGGGTTATTGATGAAAACGGTCAAAACTTGGGTATTATGCCCATTAGGGAGGCCCTGGCGCTGGCCGAAGAAAAAGGCTTAGACCTTATAGAGATAGCCCCCAACGCAAAACCCCCCGTATGCAAAATCGGAGACTACGGAAAGTTCAAATACGAAATGAAGAAAAAGGCCAAAGAGGCCAAAAAGAAACAGAAAACAATGGAAGTCAAAGAACTCAAAATGCGCGTTAGCATCGAAGAACACGATTATCAAGTAAAGTTAAAACAGTTAAAGGAATTCCTCGAAGAGGGCAATAAAGTAAAGTTGAGACTCATTTTTAGGGGTAGGGAAAATATCCGTCCCGAATTGGGGGAAAAATTGGCCCAACGCTTTGCCGAAGATGTTAAAGACCTCGGGCAGTTGGAGAAAAAACCCTCCAAAGAAGGGAGATTTATGATAGTGGTATTTACCCCCAAAAAGAAACCCAAAGGTTAAAAGAAATAACTTATAATGGAAGGATTCGGAGGTAAAAAATGCCGAGAGTAGGTGGAAAAGTAAAAACCAACAGAAGTTTGGCTAAAAGAATAAAACTAACTAAAAAAGGAAAAATTAAAAGGTGGAAAGGTGGCTACTCCCACTATGCCACAAGAAAAGAGCAGAAAAACAAAAGACAGGCGAGAAAGCCCATAATTATGGACAAAGACCACCCCAGGTATAAAAAACTAATAAAAATGATAGAACCTTCCCTTTAATTCTTTTTGTCCTTATATTGGGAAATAGCCTTGCAACTAACCGTATAGGTAACACCGTCGGGATTCCTTTTAACGTCGCACTTAATAACAAAACCCTTAAAGTGGTAGGTGAAATTTAATTTGGATTTAACTTCCCCGGTGTCTTTATCTATGGTGATAACATCCTTCTCATTGCCGACATAATAAATCATTTGGGCCCGATGCTTGGCTATCTTTAACACCGTATTGGAAGCAAATTCCAAGCCGGCGGTCAAATCCTGTGTAACCTGCCGAAGAGCCTTTTCTTGTTCGGATACGGGAGCATTTTTAACTCCCCAAAGGAAAATAGCTAAAAAGAGCAACCAAAAAACCACCAATAGCTTGTATTTGTCTTTTTCTCCCTCGAAAGGTATAAATTTATACCATTCCATAATAAGGAAAACGATAGCTTATTTTTCCAATCCCTGGGAAGGTTTTAATATCTAATCTCAAACAAAATAAAGTTTATGGCTTGCGAAAAAGTAGGAAACTTTAAAAAAGTTTACATATACGATACCACCCTTCGCGATGGGGCTCAAACCGAAGGGGTTAATTTTTCCCTTGAGGATAAACTCCGTATAACCCAAAAGTTGGACGAGTTCGGAATAGACTACATAGAGGGCGGCTGGCCGGGAGCAAATCCCAAGGATACCCTTTACTTTCAAGAAATAAAAAAATTGAACTTAAAACATTCCAAAGTGGTGGCCTTCGGTTCCACCCGCCGACCCAACCTGAAGGTGGAGGAAGACCCCTTGGTTTTAAATTTGGTGAAAGCCCAAACCCCTGCTGTTACCATTTTCGGAAAAAGCTGGGATTTACATGTAACCCAGGCGTTGAAAACCGACCTTGACGAAAACCTAAAGATGGTTGAAGAAACTTGCGCTTTTTTAAAAAAGCATGTTCCCGAAGTTATCTTCGATGCGGAGCACTTTTTTGACGGATACAAAAGGAACAAGGAATATGCCCTAAAAGTTTTGGAGGCTGCCGTTAACGGAGGGGCCGACTGGCTAATTTTGTGCGACACCAACGGCGGAGCCCTTCCCCACGAGGTATATGAAATTACCCGAGAGGTTTATGAAAAGTTTCCCACGGTAAAAATAGGCATTCACGCCCACAACGATAGCGATTGTGCGGTTGCCAATTCCCTTATGGCTGTTTTAGGGGGAGCTAGGCAGGTTCACGGAACTATTAACGGCTTAGGCGAAAGAACAGGAAACGCCAATTTGTGTTCGGTTATACCAAATCTGCAATTAAAAATGGGCTACGAGGCGGTTCCCCCCGAAAATTTGAAAAAGCTCAAGGAATTAGCCCAATTTGTCGCCGAGTTGGCCAACATGCCCTTGCCTAAGAATATGCCCTACGTGGGCGACAGTGCTTTTGCCCATAAAGCGGGCGTCCACGCCTCGGCGGTTTTGAAAAATCCCCAAACCTACGAACATATAGACCCCTCCTTAGTAGGAAACCGTCGAAAAATCACCGTGTCGGACATGGCCGGAAAGAGCAATCTGGTGGCCAAATTACGCGAATACGGTTTGGATATAGAACCTTCATCGGTGGAATTACGAAAGCTTATAGAAAAAATCAAAGAGTTGGAAAAGGAAGGCTATCAATTTGAAGCTGCCGACGCCTCTTTGGAGCTTTTAATAAAAAGACATTTCGGATTGGTGCCCAACTTCTTTAATTTCGACGCCTACCGCATTCTAATTGCTAAAAGAAAAGGGGATACTTCCCCCGTTTCGGAAGCCACCGTCAGGGTTTCTATGGATAATTTTGAAGAACATACCGCAGCCCTAGGCAACGGGCCCGTTAACGCCTTAGACCGCGCCCTAAGAAAAGCTTTAAAAGAACTTTATCCCTCCGTTCAGGATATAAAACTTATCGACTACAAGGTTAGGATTGTTAACGAAACCGCAGGAACAGCCGCCAAAGTTAGGGTTCTTATCGAATTTTCCGACGGAAAAAGAAAATGGTCTACCGTAGGAGTTCACGAAAACATTATTGAGGCCTCTTGGCGGGCTTTGGTTGACGGTATTGTTTACAAACTTCTTAAGGATAGGGAAGAAGAATTTTAAATTAAAAACTTTTAATGGTCGAATATACCTTTTTCTTTAAATCCCTTTCATTGTTGGAAAAACATTTTCAACCTTCATCTGTTAGGTATTAGTAGGTGCTAAAAAAACCTCTTGCATAAAATACTCTATTTCAAACATCAACTTTAGCGGGAGGTAGAAAAATGGCAGATATCGAACAAAGGGTTAGGGAAATAATAGCCGACCAGTTGGGGGAAAGCATTGAAAATATTACCCCCGAAAAGTCCTTTGTTGAAGACCTCGGTGCCGACTCCTTGGATGTAGTTGAACTAATTATGGCCCTCGAGGAGGAATTTGGAATTGAAATCCCCGACGAGGATGCCGAAAAAATAAGAACCGTAGGAGACGCTATTAACTACATCAAACAAAAATTGGAACAAGGTTAATTATTTCCTTTCCTTTCTCTGTTTAAAAATTTTTGTAAATGACAATTACAGGATAAAAATTTTCACAATCCTGTTTAAAACCTACCGTTCCTATATGCTCACCGTCGGGGGTATAGAAAGAGTAATATCTAAAAGGTTCTTCTGTTCCCATTGCGTCGGAAACCATTCTTTTCCAAGCTTCGTGAACTTCGTCCGTATAGTAGTCTTCAATATCCTTTTCCAGTTCAAAGGTAAAAATTTTTTTTCCGTCGAAGGATAGGTTTATATTTTTTCCCTCGGCTTGGAAATCTTGTGCTGAGGAAAACCTTTGAAAGGAGTTGATTAAATTTTCCAAAACCTCCGAAGGGGTTTCTTCACTTAAAACCAAACGGTGTTGAATTCCGAATTTTTCCTCCAGGGGGTTAACTTTTACCTCTTTAATCCTAACCATAGAGAACAAAATAAGGGAAAAGGAAAGGATTTATAAACCCAAAACGTCGAACATATTGTAAAGTCTACCGGGCCTTTTATCCGCTATCCATTTTGCGGCGGTTACCGCCCCCTTAGCGAAAATATCCCGAGAGGTTGCCCTGTGGGTTAGCTCCAAACGCTCTCCCAAACCGAAAAAGTAAACGGTGTGTTCCCCAACCACATCGCCACCTCGGAGGGTCATTATTCCTAAGTCGTCTTTAGCCCGTTCATAGTGGCCTTTTCTTCCGTAAACGGCTATCTCTTCAAGGGGTTTACCCAATTCTTGGGCTATAATTTCGGCCAAACGCATTGCGGTTCCCGAAGGAGCATCCTTTTTAAAGCGGTGGTGGATTTCCATTATCTCGATGTCGAAATCTTTGTCCTTCAATACCTTGGTGGCTATCTGAACAAGTCTAAAGAGCAGATTAACGCCCAAGCTCATGTTGGGCGAAAATAGTAGAGGGGTTTTTAAAGCCAATTCTTCCAACTCTTTCAGCTGTTCTTTGCTAAAGCCCGTTGTTCCTATAACTACCGCTTTGCCCAAATCGGCGGCAATTTTTGCGTGCTCTATTGCAGCCTCGGGAGAGTTAGCAAACTCTATTAAAACGTCGGCCTTGGAAATTATTTCCTCCGCATTGGAGCTTAAAGGTATTCCATTAAAGCGGTTGTCGCCTAAGGCTTTGCCCAAATCTTTTTCTCGGGCGTTTTTAGGGCTTTCCAATGCCCCGACTATTTCAACTTCGGGGTCGGCGTGGGCTATATTTAGTATTCTCCGACCCATACGTCCCAAAGCTCCTGAAACGGCTACTTTTACCGACATGCGGGAGTATTTTATTGGTTATTTTTTTATTCCCAACTTTCGCAAAATGCCCGAACCTATTTTTTCGCCGATAGTTTTTATATCGTAGCCTTTTTTCTTAGCTTTAAGCATATCTAAAATTTCTTTGAGCATTATAGGTATACCGTCCTGACCCTTTATAAAGGCAAAAGATGCTTCCCAAGTTTCGGGGTTAAAGCTGAGCATTCTTGCCTTTAGTTTGTAGGTTTTCCCATTGGGAAGAATAAATTCCAATTTATCCAACTGCTCCATATCTATAAATCTCGAACCCCTAATGGAGGGGAAAAATATTCTGCAACCTCCGCGGGATATATCCACCAAAACCCCTTTTAGGTTTCTTAAATATACATTTATTCCCAACTCTTGGACTTTAAATCGCGGATATTTTCTTTGCTCTAAGTGGGTATCTTTGACAAAAAAAATAACCTTTTGGGTTTCGGGGTCTATTTTTAGGGCTAACCCATCAATGGTTATTATTGCACTTCCCAAGGTGAAGTATAAAGTGTAGGGTTCCATTGGCACCGACGGCGTTTCCCCCTCAATAATTTGCACCTTCATGTAGTCGGGAAGAATTTTTATTGGCTTGTAAAGGAAATTTATGTAAGGTTCATCCTTTTTAAGTCCGACAAAAATAGTTTCCAACTCGTGGTTATAATCCAAAGCAAACCCTCCTTAGGTAGTTCTAAAGTTTAAATTGTAATTATTTGCTATTAAAGGAAGCAAATAAAAAGAAAAACCTTTGAAAGGAAGGTTTTTTATTTAACAAAGACAACGGGGCCTTTGGCGTTGTGCATTACATAATAGGCAACGCTACCCAAAATTATTTCCTTAATGGGTTTTGTTCCAAAAGCACCCATAACAAGGAGGTCTATATTTCCGTGCTCCTGATATTCGACCAATTTTTCTTCCGCAAACCCTTTAAGGAGGGTAAAGGTAAAATCCTTTCCGAGGGGTTCCAAGATTTGTTCCGCCTCCTGTTTTATTTTGTCTACCACCTCTTGGGGAAAATGGTCGTTGGGTTCGACAAAAATAACTTCCAATTTGGCCTTGTAGGCGTCGGCCAGCAGGGCACCGACTTTTAGGGCTTTTTTGGATACTTCAGAGCCATCAAAGGCTATTCCTATGTTTTTTATCGGTTTGTATTTTTCCCTGGAAATAAAAACGGGGCAGGGGGCGTTTCTAACCACCCTTTCGGCGGTCGAACCTATTAAAATCCCGCCGGGGAAATCGCTCCTTTTGTGTCCGAGAAAGATTATGTCTTCGGGGTCGGCTTCGTTGGCTATTTCTACATAGGGAAGACCTTCCACCTGAACAAGGGAAACCCTTACCCCTTTTTCTCTTCCCATTTGGGCAAATTCTTGAAAAAGAACATCGGCCTTCTTTTCCAAAGCCTCTTTAACTTTCTGTGAAATTCCTATATAGAAGGTAAATCCCAAAATCCCCGCAAGGTCTTCCAAAATAGCTTCGTCCAAAAGACGTTTATCTATAACAAAGATACCTACCACGGGAATGTCCAAATTTTTCCCTAAATCGAAGGCATATTGGGCCGCCGCAAAAGAGGAAGGACTTCCATCAAAACCCACTATTGCCCTTTTAAAAGTTTCCATAGGAAAACATTGTCGGGAATAAAAGGTTTTAAACCAAACAAAGTTTGTTTTTTTATTTAACCCCCTTAAGGGGTTTCTGAATAAGTGCTTTGGAAGCTTTCGCTTGCTTTTTAAAAAACAACTTTTTAATTTTCTTTAGCAAGGAATTATAAAGGAGGAGAGGAATGAAGGAACTATTGGAAAAAATTTTTGAAAGTGTGGATAAAGAAGCCAAACACCTCCACGCGGTGGATAAAAGGCTAAGGCATTTGGTGGCCGAATACGACCGTCTGCTATCGGAAAAAGAGCAAATAGAAAAAAGGCTAACCGAAATAGAAAAGGAAGTTTTGGAAGTTTCCCGCCAAATAAAGGAGTTGGAACACGAATATAACGAACTAAGACACAAGCTAAGAAAAAATAAACAGCTCCTTCAGCACGCCGACAGCCCCCGCGAATACGAAAGGCTAATGGAAACCCGCAAAAAACTGTTGGAAAAAATGAACGAAGTAACCGAAAAACTGCAGGAGTTAAGAAAAAAATACGACGACTTAAAATTCGAGGAATACGAACTTTCCGACAAATTGGCGGAGCTCGAAAAGGAACTTTCCCGCATTAGGAGGGAAATAGAGGAACACCTAAGGGAACTAAAACACTACGCCGAAGAGGTTGTTAGAAGAATTAACCAATTTGCGGAAAAATTTAATCTAAAACTTTAAAGAAAAAAAATTAAAGACCGAAAAAGTCTAAAAATCTTTTTACCCATTCGGGTTGATTTTCTTTATCCCTTACTTGGGAAGTAGGTTCTTTAAGACTATCCTCATTGGGTTGTTGTTGTTTAGTTTCCTCCTCAGGTTTAACAGTTTGGGCTTCCTCCAAGGGTAGGAATTCGCACTCGTCGATGTCGGCGAAGGGGTCGGTGGTTCGGCGTTTTGTTTCGTAGGGAATAACCACCTTAAATAGAGGTTTGTATTTTTCCCAATTCTCGAGAATTTCTTTAGCCCAGAGGCTGTCGGTTTCTATGTAGTGTTTATCTATCCAATATTTGAGCTCGGTTTCGGCCCTTTTATCCAGTAGCGGGACGGTAAATACATAGCCCTTATTAATTCGTTCTTCCAAGCGGCCGTCGAGGTCGAGAACGTAGGCCCTTCCGCCTGTCATTCCTGCTCCGAGGTTATAGCCGGTATTACCCAAAACAACAACCACGCCTTCGGTCATATATTCGCAGCAGTGATGCCCTGCACCCTCTACAACCGCCACCGCACCGCTGTTTCTTATTGCAAAGCGTTCACCAACCTTACCCGCTATAAAGAGCTGTCCGCCGGTGGCACCGTAAAGGCAGGTGTTGCCCGCAAGGGTTAAATCTTTGGTTTTGTTAATTTCCCAAGGGTAGGGTTTTATTACAACCTTACCGCCACCCAAACCTTTGGCCACATAGTCGTTAGCTTCCCCTACGAGGGTTATTTCGAATTGCTCGGGTAGGAAGGCGCCAAAACTTTGTCCCGCCGTTCCTTCGAAGGTCAATTTAATTTTTCCATCGTAGTTGGTTTCCAATACCGTTTTAACCAACTTGGTGGGAACGGTTCTATAGATGTTCCTTATGGGGTATTTTTTGTTTATGTTCTTCTTAAGTTGTATGTCATAAGATAGTTCCTCCAGTAGGACATCGTTAAAGTTAAAGGCGGGGTTGTCGTTTCTGAAAACTTGGCACTTTCTCGGTTTATCTTTGGGTATGTCCCTTAGGAGTTGTTCAACTTTTACTTTGGGGGCTTCGGGGTGTTTTTCGGCGGTGTTATCGGGCTCCAGCAGTTCGTAATTGCCTATTATTTCATCGAGGCTTCTAATACCGAGCTCGGCCATCAGTTCCCTTAGGTGGTGGGCCACCGCCAGGAAGTAAACGATTACATCTTCGGGATTTCCTTTAAATTTCAAGCGGAGTTTTTCGTCTTGGGTTGCCACGCCGGTGGGGCATTTGTTGGTGTGGCATTGGCGTATCATGGCACAGCCTTCGGCTATCATTGCCGCCGTTCCGAAGCCGTATTCTTCCGCACCCATAAGTGCCGCTATTAGAACGTCGCGGCCGTTTTTTAGTCCTCCGTCAACCCTAACCCTTACCAGGTGCCTTAGGTCGTTTTCCATTAGGGCTTTTTGGGTTTCCCATAGGCCATATTCCCAGTGCAGACCGGCGTTCTTTATGGAGCCGTAGGGGGAAGCTCCCGTTCCGCCGTCTCCTCCCGATATTTGCACTATGTCGGCGTAGGCTTTGGCAACACCGGCGGCCACCGTTCCCACTCCTACCTCGGAAACCAACTTAACGGCCACGTGGGCCGAGGGGTTGGCCTGCTTTAGGTCGTGTATTAGTTGGGCCAAATCTTCTATGGAATAGATATCGTGGTGGGGAGGTGGGCTTATCAGTGTTACGCCGGGTTTGGAGTGTCTTAGTTTGGCTATGTATTCGTTGACTTTGTGGCCGGGTAGTTGTCCGCCTTCACCGGGCTTTGCACCTTGGGCTATTTTTATCTCTATCTCTTTACCGTTTATAAGGTATAGAGGAGTAACTCCGAACCTTCCGCTGGCCACCTGTTTTATGGAGCAGTTTTTAAGGGTTCCGTAACGGGCGGGGTCTTCTCCACCTTCTCCGGAGCACATTTTCATTCCCAATAGGTTGGCGGCTATGGCCAATGTCTCGTGGGCTTCGGGGGATAAAGCACCTATCGACATGCCCGGTATAACAAACCTTTTGAGGATGCTTTCAATCGGTTCAACTTCGTCTAGGGGGAGTTTTTTACCTTTGGGTTTTATCTTCAGTAGGTCTCTGTAGAAGGTCGGTCTCCTTTGGGTGGCTTTTAAAAATTCTTTATATTTGCCCTTTAGTTGTTCATCCTCTACAAACAACTTCCTTGCCAGGCGGTCGGGGTCGATTTTACCCTTTTTGAGTTCCTCGAGAACATATTTCTCTCCCAGTTTGGACATGGAATGAACCGCCCGCACCACTTCGGCGTTCCAAGCGTGCCATTCGCCGCGGCCTTGTTTCATTTCGCCGCTTCTTTCCACTTGGGGTTTTTCGCTCGTGAAGGCCTTGTCTATGAAAATCGAATAAATTCTTTCAATGTCTTCCAATCCGTAGGCTTCCACCGTTGTGTTTGTTCCTGTAAAGTATTCGTCAACGAAATCCTTATTGAGACATACGGCGTCGAATATTTCCGCCGCTTGGTAGGAGTTTAGGGTCGATATTCCCATTTTGGAAAGGATTTTTCTAACGCCCTCTTCGAGGGACTTAACATAGTTTGCAACCGCCTGTTGTATCTTGTTTTCAAGAGAAGTTTCCACGGGTAGGTTTTTGGGTTGGAGTTTGCCTTCCTCTACAAGGGTTTTAACCGTTTCTATTGCCAAATAGGGGTGAACGGCACTTGCTCCGTATCCTACCAAGGTTGCTATGTGGTGGTCTTCGCGGGCTTCGCCGGTTTCTATTATGTAGCTTGCTCTGTGGGCAAGACCTTTTCTGTTTAGATATTGGAACAATCCCGCAACCGCCAGCAGTGCGGGTATGTATTTTTTACCCTCGCTTAGGTCTTTATCGGAAAGTATTACTATTTCGGCGCCGTTTCTGATTTCCTCTTCTACTTTGCTAAATAGGTTGTTTAGGGCTTCTTTTAGGCTTTGGCCTTCGGGGTAGGTGGTGCTAACTTCGGCTACTTTTAAAACTCCGTTGTTTTTGATGGCTTCCAATTGGTGGTTTAAAAGTATCGGGCTTTCTATCTGCAGTCGGCGGGCGTATTCTGGTTTTTCATAGAGGAAGTTGGGCTTGTGTCCCAAATTCATTTTTAGGGACATAACAACCTTTTCCCTTATGGGGTCTATCGGTGGGTTGGTAACCTGGGCAAATCTTTGTTTGAAGAACCTAAATAGGTTGGTGGGTTTTACCCTTAGAGGGGGTATGGGTGTATCGTCCCCCATGGAGTAGGTATAGATGTGTCCGGTCTCCCCTTGGTGTTTGATTATTTCTTCTATTTCCTCTTTGGAGTAATTGAACGCCACCCATTTGCGGGTTCTTAGCTCTTTATCCTCCTCGTAGTCTTTGGGATTAAATACCTTTTTCTGTTTTATTTCTAATTCGGACAACCTTAGGAGGAATTTGTTTATCCATTCGCTGTAGGGTTTCTGTTTTGCCAATTCTTCCAATATTTGTTCGGTTTTTTTGATTTTTCCCTCTTTTAGGTTTACGCTTAATGTGTCCCCCGGCCCGAGGCGTCCCCTTTCTACAACCGATTTTTCGTCTATTTCTACCATTCCGACCTCGGAGCCGACTATTAGCAATCCGTCTTTAGTCAGTATGTATCTTTCCGGTCTTAGTCCGTTTCTATCCAAGTGGGCCCCTACGGTGGTATCTCCGTCGGTGAAGCATATTGCCGCGGGGCCGTCCCAGGGTTTCATTAATAGGGCTTGGTATTCGAAGAAATCCCTAACCTCTTGGGGGAGTTCGGTAATGTGTTCCCACGCGGGGGGTATTAGCATATTTATGGCGTGTTCGGGTTTAAAGCCTGCAAACATTAAGAGTTCGAAAACTTTGTCCAAGGAAGCGGTATCACTTTCGTCGTGTTTTACTATCGGTTTTAGCCATTCGTTGTATTCTCCGAAAATTTCGTGCTCTATTTCGTGCTGAAGGGTGTCCATCCAGTTGCGGTTTCCCCTTATGGTGTTTATTTCACCGTTGTGGGCCAGCCATCTAAAGGGTTGGGCCAAATACCACTTGGGTAGGGTGTTGGTGGAATACCTTTGATGGAATATTACAAAGGAACTTTCAAAATCTTCGTCTTTCAGGTCGGGGTAGAAGGTATCCAAATAGGGGGCTATTAACATTCCCTTGTAAACAATTACTTTTGTGGATAGGGAGACTATATAAAATTGGTCTTCCGTGAAGTGTCTTTCTACAAACTTTCTGACCAAGTAGAGTTTTAATTCGGGGTTTTCTACCCCCTCGGTGTCTATTAATATTTGCCACAATTCGGGTTTTTCTCTAAAGGCTCCCACACCGAGGGCATCGTTATCGTGGGGAACCTCCCTGTAGGCAATTATTTTGAAACCGAACCTTTTTAGGGCTTCTTCCAAAAGTTTAAATCCTTCGCTGGTTTTGGAAAAAATAAAACCTACCGCAAGGTTATTTATATCGGAAATTTTTAAACCTTCTTTGTCCAAATATTTTTTAAAAAACTTGCGGGGGATTTGGGTTAATATTCCCACACCGTCACCTGTTTTTCCGTCTGCTCCTACCGCTCCACGGTGGGTTAGGTTTTTTACCGCCTCCACTCCGAGTTTTACTATGGAATGGGAACTCCTACCGTGGATATCGCATAGAAATCCTACACCGCAGGAGTCCTTTCCTATGTTATTCCAACCCATGTTTTCACCTCTCAAGCTAAATTTTGACAAAGGAAGGTAAGGAGTTTATTTTAATTCTCTCTTTTGGGTAAAGATTTAAACTCCAATTTTGTGCAATTATTATTTATATGCTGGCCCTTTATTGTGCCCATAGAAAAGCCTTAGATTGGCTGGAAGATATGAGAGACCACCTCTCTAGGTATCCTATCGCTTATTTCTGGTGGCACCAATTGCCCGACGGTGGAGAGGAAACTTTAAAGAAATTAAAATCTCAATTGGACTCGGTAGGGTTTATTCCTATTTACATCAAGGCGTCCGAAAAATATTTCCTTCTTATCTCCGTAGACTTTGTTATAGACCCATTGAATGGAATTCCCGATGAATGGATTGAGAAATATGAATTAAACTACCCCTTCCAGTTAGCCTTAAAAAGACATATCAACAATAATAGGGAATTCTTAGAAAAGTTCTTCCAAGACAGGGGGCCAAGAATTTTATTTGCAGTTAGTAGTATCCAAGAAATTCCCGCTCCCAAAGTGTTGGATTGGGACAAAATATATGTTCGTTGCAAAGTTCAAAATATTTAAACTAAGCAAACAAAGTTAAAAATTCTTCTCTATTCCACAATCTTTTTTTTCTATGAAAATAATCCTCGTAGGGTTAGGAAGATTCGGAAGAGAAATCCTAAAAAGGTTAATAGAAGACGGCCACCGCGTGTTGGTTATAGAAAACGACCCCCAAACGGTGGAGGAGTTTTTAAAAAAAACACCCTTTAAAGGAAACGAATTCAAAATTCTTGTCGGGGACGCCTCTTCGGTTATAGTTTGGGAATACCTTCCTTTGGAGGAATACGATTTAATAGTTTCCTCTTTAAGGAACGATGTTTTAAATAAAACCATCTGCAGGATTGTTCGGGAAGTTTTAAAAAACTGGGAAATTCCTTTAACTATTTTTTCCCTTTATAGGAGATATGAAGATTTCTATGCAAACTACAACTGTAGGGTTATCTACCTTCCCGAAGTTGCGGCCAATGTTTTGGAAGGTTTCCTTTTTAAGAATATTGTTAAACCCATAGCTATTGGTTTAGGTAAAAACGAACTATTGGAGGTTACAGTTTCCCCTCGAAGTCCCTATGTCGGTTTAAAGTTGGACAACCACCGCTTAAGACATTGGAGGATAGCCCTCCTCTACAAGGGTGAGCAGGTAATATTACCCCCGCGAAAGATTACCCTCCACGCAGGCGATAGGGTTATATTGGTCGGAGACCAACCGAGGGTAGTTTTAGAGGTTGCCAAATCTATGGCTTTGGGTCAACCCCAATTTCCCCTAAGCTTTGGAGAAAATTTAATTACCGTTTTAAGGACTAGAGATTTGCACTACCTTAAGGAGTATCACTATCTTTGGAAACATACGAGGGTTAAGAATATCGTTCTCTTTACCACCTTAAAGGACAAAAGTAAACTAAAGTCCATTGTTTCGGATAAAAGTTTCTTAGAAGCCCTACTGTTGGAACGGGGTAAAGATTACTCCCTGATTTTTGAAAAGAAAATCCAAAATCGTTTTTCGGCGGGAATTATTTCGGTTCCCTTAAAGAAGAGCTTTTTATTTTTCACCAATGTAAGGTTGAAAAATTTCTTTAAACAAGAAACTCCCTTTTTATTGCCTAAGCTAACCTTCCCCTATAGGAAAATATTGGTATCCCTAAATACCGATGACCCGGCGGGCTTAATAGAGCCTGTTTTTGAGTTAGCCCGGCTCTTAAAAAGCGAAGTTTTAAATTTTGTCCATGTATCCCTTCCCCAAATGTTGGAAAGTTCCACTAACAAAGAAAAAATATCCCGAGCTTTGGAATTAATAGAGCATTACAGTTCCCTTTACGGGTTAAAGGAAAAGGTAAAAATCCATCAGAAGGTTGGTAATCCTTTAAAGCTAACCCTACCTTTGGTTAAAGAAAACGACCTTCTGGTGGTCGGTTTTAAACCTAACAAAAACATAGGTTGGTTCGAACCTTATACACCCTACCTTTTGGCTAAAGAATCAACTAAAACCGTTTTAGGGATTCCTACTTAATACCCCCGTGTGTGTGTCAACATCGGCAATGGCTAAAGGCATAGGCTGGTATCTTGGGAAACTATTACAAGTTCTTTAAAGGAGCCTAACGCACCGCTTAAGTTGACACGCTCACCCCCGTATAGGCTTTTCTGTTTTCTTTTATCGGTTTTGTAGTTATTTAATTAACATTTTTGAAAACCTAGTGTTTGCAAATCGGAAAGTTTTGCTTTTGAGAAGTTTATAATTTAAAAGGCGATGAATCAAAAATTTTATATAACTACACCAATATAT